>Ga0310696_10002481_pt1 | contig 24299 bp, 20 predicted proteins | sample AusTroGonzalo_MG_4_FD_203885 | JGI IMG/M metagenome (GOLD analysis project Ga0310696, IMG submission 203885) | Bovine rumen microbial communities from tropical cattle in Woodstock, Queensland, Australia - Gonzalo_02 (v2) (version 2) | ecosystem: Host-associated > Mammals > Digestive system >...
CTGCGGATCGGTGTCGATGCCGTCCTGCTGCAGGACCTCCTGCCAGCGGGCAAGGTCGATGCCGCTGCGGTCGAACACGGCGCGGGTGCTGCGGGCGATGCCGACGATATTGATTTTAAGCCCGCGCGTGCGCATCAGTTTGTCCCGTTGCTGGGCGATCTGGGCGATCAGGCGCCCGCCCACGGTACCGACGCCGCAGAGGAAGAGGTTGAGCTCCTGGTATTCGGAAAGGAAGAAGCTGTCATGGATGACATTGAGCGATTTGCGAAGCTGGCGCCGCTCTACGATGAAGGAAATGTTGGATTCGGCGGCTCCCTGGGCCAGGGCGATCACGCTGATGCCGTTGCGCCCTAGGGTGGTGAAAAGCTTGCCGGCGATGCCCGCGTGCTGCTTCATGTTCTCGCCGATCACGGCCACGGCCGCCAGTTCGTCCCGGATTTCGATGGGGTTGATGGCGCCGCTGCCGATCTCGCGGCTGAAGGCCTCGGTGAGCACCTCGCAGGCGCGGGGGGCGTCGGCGCGGCTTACACCGATGGAGATACCGGTCTCGGAGGCCGACTGGCTCACGAGGAAGGCGCTGATCTGCTCCTGTGCCAGGGCGGAGAAGATGCGGCTGTCCACACCCACGATACCGACCATCGAGGTGCCCGAGAGGGTGATCAGGGCCACGTCGTCGATCGAGGAGATGCCCTTGATGGACGTGGAGCCCGGAGCTACTTCTTTCTTGACGATCGTGCCCTTTGCTTTCAAATTGAAAGTATTCTTGATCAGAATCGGAATTCCTTTCGCGCAAACGGGATAAAGGGTGGGCGGATAGATGACTTTTGCACCAAAATTACAGAGCTCCATCGCTTCCTCATAAGTCATCTCTTCAATGACGTAGGAAGTCTTGATGATGCGCGGGTCGGCGGTCATGAAGCCGTCCACGTCGGTCCAAATCTCCAGCAGCTCCGCATCCAGCGCGGCGGCAATCAGGCTGGCGGTGTAGTCGGAGCCGCCGCGGCCCAGCGTGGTGATCTCGCCGGAGACGGCGTCGGAGGCGATGAAACCCGGCACGACGGCCGAGGCGCCGGCATTGCTCCAACCTTCGAAGGTGGAGCGGATCAACTTGTTGGTAAGCGCCTGATCCACCTCGTCCCGGTGGCCGTGACGGCGCGTCTTGATAAAGTCGACGGCGTCGTAGCGCAGGGCGCAGGGGAGGGCGGCGGTGACGATGCGGGAAGAAAGCCGCTCGCCGAAGCTCATTACCTCATGGGCGGTCTTGGGAGGCAGCACGTGAAGCAGGAAAATGCCTTCGCAGATGCGCTCCAGCTGGTCCAGCAAGGCGTCAATCTCTTTGAGGAGTGCGGCCTGTCCGGAAGTGGGGACGACGGCTTCGCAAACGGCATGGTGCCGCTCGCGCAGAGCGGTAAGTTCCTGACGGAAAGCACCGTCGCCTTCAGCAGCGAGGCGGGAGGCCCGGATGAGCTGGTCGGTGACGCCGCCCAGCGCGGAAACCACTACGATGGAGGGCTCCGGACGGGAACTTACGATTTCTTTAACTCTGAGGATACTCTCCGGTGTACCCACCGAAGTGCCGCCGAATTTCAGGATTTTCATAACTAACTAACGCGTTTGTCCATCCCAAAGTAAAGCATTTTTAAGATTTTTTCAAAATATTTTTCACCATTCCTTGCTTTTTCCGCAAAAAATCCCGAGATTCGTGACCGTTAAGGGGGAATTGTACCCCTGTGTTAGTTATGGATTATCGCAGTAGTGTAACCTTTGAAGGCCGCAGGATGGCCGGGGCCCGTGCGCTTTGGATGGCGAACGGGATGAAGCGCAGCCAGTTCGGCAAGCCGGTCATTGCCATCGCCAATTCCTTTACCCTATTTGTGCCCGGGCACACCCACCTCCACGAGGCGGGCCAGATCGTCAAGGCCGAGATCGAGAAGCTGGGCTGCTTCGCCGCCGAGTTCAATACGATCGCGGTGGACGACGGTATCGCCATGGGCCACGACGGGATGCTCTATTCGCTGCCGTCCCGCGACATCATCGCCGACAGCGTAGAATATATGGTCAACGCGCACAAGGCGGATGCGCTCGTGTGCATCAGCAACTGCGACAAGATCACGCCCGGCATGATGCTCGCCGCGATGCGGTTGAACATCCCGACGATCTTCGTGTCCGGAGGTCCGATGGAAGCCGGGGAGTGGGGCGAGGCAAAGCTGGACCTCATCGATGCGATGGTGAAATCCGCAGACCCGTCCGTGAGCGACGCCGACGTGGCGCAGATCGAAGCGCATGCCTGCCCGACCTGTGGCAGTTGCTCCGGGATGTTCACGGCGAATTCCATGAACTGCCTGGCCGAGGCGATCGGCCTGGCCCTGCCCGGCAACGGCACCATTCTCGCCACGCATGCGATGCGCGCGGAGCTGTTCCGCAAGGCGGCCCGCCAGATTGTCGAGAATGCTTTCAAATACTACAACGAAGGGGATGAGTCGGTGCTGCCCCGCAGCATCGCTTCCCGCCAGGCCATGTTGAACGCGATGACGCTCGACATCGCGATGGGCGGCTCGACCAATACGGTCCTGCACCTGCTCGCCGTGGCGGCCGAAGCCGGGACGGATTTCAAGATGGCGGACATCGACGCCCTCTCCCGCAAGGTCCCCTGCATCTGCAAGGTGGCCCCGAACACCGCGAAATACCATATCCAGGATGTGGGCCGTGCGGGCGGTATCGTCTCGATCCTCGCCGAGCTGGCCGCCGCCGGCCTGGTGGACACCTCGATCCGGCGCGTGGACGGCCTGACCCTTGCGGAGGAGATCGACCGTTGGTGCATCCTCTCCCCGAATTGCACCGACGAGGCGCGCAAAACCTTCCGGGTGGCACCCTGCGGCCGCTACAACATCGAGCTGGGTTCGCAGAAGATGTACTACGACCAGTTCGACACGGACCGGGAGAACGGTTGCATCCGCGACGTCGCCCACGCCTATACCAAGGACGGCGGCCTGGCCGTGCTCTTCGGCAACATCGCCCGCGACGGGTGCATCATCAAGACGGCCGGCGTGGACGAGAGCATTTTCCATTTCGAGGGCCCGGCCCGCGTGTTCGACTCCCAGGAGGCGGCCTGCGAGGGCATCCTGGGCGGCAAGGTCCGGAGCGGGGACGTGGTGGTCATCACCTACGAGGGCCCCAAGGGCGGCCCCGGCATGCAGGAGATGCTGTATCCGACTTCGTATATCAAATCGATGCACCTGGGCAAGGAGTGCGCCCTGCTGACGGACGGCCGTTTCAGCGGCGGCACCTCGGGCCTGAGCATCGGACACATTTCCCCGGAGGCGGCTTCCGGCGGCGAGATCGCCCTGGTCCGCGATGGGGACATTATCACCATTGACATCCCTTCGCGCCGCATCGATGTGCGCCTGTCGGCGGAACAGCTCGCCGGGCGCCGTCGTGAGGAGGAAGCGCGCGGCCGCAAGGCCTTCACCCCGCCCGTGCGGCAGCGCGTCGTGTCCAAGAGTCTCAAGGCCTACGCCGCGATGGTCAGCAGCGCAGACAAGGGAGCCGTCAGAATCATTGAGGACTAGCCTATGGGACAGCGACTGACAGGAGCGGAGATTCTGCTGGAATCCCTCATCGCCGAGGGCGTGGATACGGTCTTCGGCTATCCGGGCGGTTCAATCATCACCGTCTACGACAAAATGTATCATTATACGGACCGCCTGCGCCATATCCTGGTGCGCCATGAGCAGGGGGCCATCCACGCCGCGCAGGGCTATGCCCGTGCGACGTCCCGTCCGGGCGTGGTCATCGTGACCTCGGGTCCGGGCGCCACCAACGTGATCACCGGCGTGGCCGACGCGATGGTGGACTCCACCCCGGTCATCGTGATCGCGGGCCAGGTGGGCAACGCGATGCTGGGTACCGACGCCTTCCAGGAGACCGACGTGGTCGGCATGACCGGTCCGATCGACAAGTGGACCTTCCAGATCCGCCGTCCCGAAGACGTGGCACCGGCCGTGGCGAAAGCCTTTCATATCGCCTCCACGGGCCGTCCCGGTCCCGTGGTGCTGGACTTTACCCGCGACGCGCAGGTGGGCCTGGCGGACTTCGAATACCATCCCTGCACGCACATCCGCAGCTACGCGCTTCCCGCACCGGCTGATGAGGAGGCGATCGAGGCGGCCGCGAAACTCATCGATGAGGCGGAGCGTCCCTTCGTGGTCTATGGCCAGGGGGTGGTCCTCTCGCATGCGGAGGAGCAGCTGAAAGCCTTCCTCAAGAAGGGCGGCATCCCGGCAGCCTCTACGATGCTGGGCCTGAGCGCCCTGCCTTCGGACTTCCCGTACTATGTGGGTATGGCCGGCATGCACGGCAACGTGGCGTCCAATATGATGACGCAGCAGTGCGACGTGCTGATTGCGGTCGGTATGCGTTTCAGCGACCGTGTGACCGGCAATCCGACGACCTACGCCCCTAAGGCGAAGGTCATCCATATTGATGTGGACCGTACCGAGATCGGCAAGATCATCCCGGTGGAGGTCGGCATCCTGGGCGACGCCGCCGAGGTGCTGGAGCGCCTGACGGCGCGCATCCGCTTCTCTTTCCACGACGAGTGGGCCGCCCTCGCGCGCCGCTACGACCGCGTCGAGGCGGAGAAGGTAACCGCCCCCGAGACGAAACCGTCCGACGGGCCGGTGAATATGGGCGAGGTGGTCTCCACCGTGGCCGAGCTCTCGGAGCGCAAGGCAATCATCGTCACGGACGTGGGCCAGAACCAGCTGATGGGGGCCCGTTATTCGCGCTTCGCGCAGACGCGGAGTTTCATTTCTTCCGGCGGCCTCGGCACGATGGGTTTCGGCCTGCCTGCCGCCATCGGTGCCAAGACCGGTGCGCCGGACCGTCAAGTCTGTGTGTTCCTCGGGGATGGTGGCATCCAGATGACTATCCAGGAATTCGGCACGATCATGCAGGAGCATACGGCTGTCAAGATCATCCTGCTCAACAACAACTGGCTGGGCAATGTCCGCCAGTGGCAGGAGCTCTTTTACGACAAGCGCTACTCGCAGACGCAGATGCTCAATCCCGACTATTCGCTCATCGCCCAGGCCTACGGGATCCGTTACCGCCGGGTGGAACAACGCAGCGAACTGGAAGAAGCCGTGCGCGAAATGCTGGATGCGAAGGAAGCCTTCCTTCTCGACGTACATGTGCGCGAAGAGGGCATGGTCTACCCGATGGTCCCCGGCGGACGCCGGATGGACGAGATCCTGTTGAACAAAGATGAATGGTTTGTCGATGGAGAATAGCAGCATGTATATCATCTCGGTCTATTCCGAGAACCAGGTGGGTCTGTTGAGCTCGATTTCCAACATTTTCACCCGCCGCGGCATCAATATTGAGAGCCTGACGGTGTTCCCGTCGGAGTTCCCGGGCATCCACCATTTCACCTTCCGGGCCATCACCACCGAGCGCGCGGCGCAGCAGGTGGTGGGCTTCATCGAGAAGAAGGTGGAGGTGGTGCGCGCGTTCTGTTTTCCAGACAACGCGACCAGCGCTGCGGAACATGGGATCCTGGAAGAATATTTGAAAAATAGAAACCAATAAAAGTTAAAAGATTATGGCAAAGATGAATTTCGGCGGAGTGGTCGAGAACGTCGTCACCCGCGATGAGTTTACGATTGAAAAGGCTCGCGAAGTCCTCAAGAACGAAGTTGTGGCCGTCATCGGTTATGGTGTCCAGGGCCCCGGACAGTCCCTGAACTTGAAAGACAACGGTATCAACGTCATCGTAGGCCAGCGCCCGGGCAAGACCTTTGACAAGGCCGTCGCGGACGGTTGGGTGCCCGGCAAGACCCTCTTCAGCATCGAGGAGGCCTGCGAGAAGGCGACCGTGATCGAATACCTGCTCTCCGACGCTGCCCAGATCGCGCAGTGGCCCGTGGTCAAGAAGCACCTGACCGCCGGCAAGGCGCTTTACTTCTCCCACGGCTTTGGCATCACCTTCAACGACCGCACCGGCATCGTTCCGCCGAAGGACGTGGACGTGATCATGGTGGCCCCGAAGGGCTCCGGCACCTCCGTGCGCCGTCTGTTCCTGCAGGGCCGCGGCATCAATTCTTCTTTCGCCGTCTGGCAGGACGCTACCGGCCGCGCGCTGGATCGCACCCTCGCCCTCGGTATCGCCATCGGCTCCGGCTACCTCTTCGAGACCGACTTCAAGCGGGAGGTTTACTCTGACCTGACCGGTGAGCGCGGTACGCTGATGGGCGCCATCCAGGGTCTCCTGTCCGCCCAGTTCGAAGTGCTTCGCGAGCACGGCCATTCCCCGTCGGAAGCCTTCAACGAGACGGTCGAGGAGCTGACCCAGTCCCTGATGCCGCTCTTCGCGGAGAAAGGTATGGACTGGATGTATGCCAATACCTCCACCACGGCCCAGCGCGGCGCACTCGACTGGATGGGTCCCTTCCACGACGCCACCAAGCCGGTCTTCGAGAAGCTGTACAACGAAGTCGCGTCCGGCCGCGAGGCCCAGCGCTCCATCGATTCCAACTCCAAGCCGGATTACCGCGAGGGGCTGGAGAAGGAGCTGAAGGCCCTGCGCGACAGCGAACTCTGGCGTACTGGCGCCGCGGTGCGCGAACTGCGTCCTGAAAACAAGTAATTTCTTCCTATGGATAACAACCGGATCTACATCTTCGACACAACCCTGCGCGACGGCGAACAGGTGCCCGGGTGCCAGCTCAATACCGTGGAAAAAATCCAGGTGGCGAAGGCGCTCGAGGAGCTCGGCGTGGATGTGATCGAGGCGGGATTCCCGATTTCGAGCCCCGGCGACTACAACTCGGTCGTGGAGATCTCCAAGGCCGTGACCTGGCCCACGGTCTGCGCGCTCACGCGGGCAGTCCAGAAGGACATCGACGTGGCCGTGGAGGCGCTGCAGTACGCCAAGCACAAGCGCATCCACACCGGCATCGGCACCTCCGACTCACACATCCGTTACAAGTTCAATTCCACGCGGGAAGAGATCCTGGAGCGTGCTGTCCGGGCCGTTACGTACGCCAAGCAGTTCGTGGAGGACGTGGAGTTCTACGCCGAAGACGCAGGCCGTACGGACAACGAGTATCTGGCCCGGGTGGTCGAGGCCGTGATCAAGGCCGGCGCGACGGTGGTCAATATCCCGGACACCACGGGCTACTGCCTGCCGGAGGAGTATTCTTCCAAGATCCGCTACCTGATGGAGCACGTCGACGGCATCGACAAGGCCATCCTCTCCACCCACTGCCACAACGACCTCGGCATGGCCACGGCCAATACCATCTCCGGCCTGCTGGCCGGGGCGCGCCAGTGCGAGGTCACGATCAACGGCGTAGGGGAGCGGGCGGGCAACACCGCGCTCGAGGAGATCGCGATGATCCTCAAGAGCCACTCCGACATTCCGCTGACGTCGAATATCAATACCACGCGCATCTACCCAGTCAGCCGGATGGTGTCCAGCCTGATGAATATGCCCGTGCAGGCCAACAAGGCCATTGTGGGCCGCAACGCCTTCGCGCATTCCTCCGGCATCCACCAGGACGGCGTGCTCAAGGAAGTCAGCACCTACGAGATCATCAACCCCAAGGACATCGGCCTGGACGACAACAACATCGTGCTGACGGCCCGCAGCGGCCATGCCGCCCTGCGTTACCGTCTGGAGACGCTGGGCATCAAGCTCAGCGACGAGAAGCTGGACGCTTTCTACCAGGAGTTCCTCAAACTGGCCGACAAGAAGAAGCAGATTGGCGACGACGACCTGCTGGTGCTTGCCGGTGCCGAGCGGGCGGCCGTGGCCCATATCAAGCTGGACTACCTCCAGGTGACCAGCGGCAAGGGGCTGCAGCCGGTGGCTTCCATCGGCCTGGATGTCGGCGGGGAGAAGTTCGAGGCGGCGGCCAAGGGCAACGGTCCCGTGGACGCGGCCATCAACGCCCTCAAGATGATCGTCCGGCGTGCGATGGTGATCAAGGAATTCACCATCCAGAACATCACCAAGGGTTCCGACGACGTCGCCAAGATCCATATGCAGGTGGAGCACGACGGACACGTGTACTACGGTTTCGGCGCCAATACCGACATCGTGACCGGTTCCGTTGAGGCTTACATCGACTGTATCAACAAATTCCAGCACTGATGAACACGCTTTTCGACAAGATCTGGGACGCGCACGTCGTCTCGCTCATCGAGGACGGCCCCACGCAGCTGTATATCGACCGGCTCTACTGCCACGAAGTCACCAGCCCGCAGGCTTTTGACGGACTGCGGGAGCGCGGCATCGGCTGCCTGCGTCCGAAACAGATCTTCTGTATGCCGGACCACAACACGCCTACGCACGACCAGGACAAGCCCATCGAGGACCCCGTGTCCAAGGCCCAGGTGGATGCGTTGGCGAGGAATGCCGCCGAATTCGGCCTGACGCACTACGGGATGATGAGCCCGGACAACGGGATTATCCACGTGGTGGGCCCGGAGAAGGGGCTTTCCCTGCCCGGCATGACCATTGTGTGCGGCGATTCCCACACCTCCACGCACGGAGCCGTGGGTGCGGTCGCTTTCGGCATCGGCACGAGCGAAGTGGAGATGGTACTGGCCTCCCAGTGCATCCTGCAGCAGAAACCCAAGTCGATGAGCATCCGCATCGAAGGGAAGCTCGGCAAGGGCGTAAGTGCCAAGGACATTGCGCTCTACCTGATGATGAAGCTCACCACGAGCGGTGCTACAGGCTTTTTTGTGGAATATCGCGGCAGCGCCGTGCGTTCGCTCTCGATGGAGGGCCGCCTGACGCTCTGCAACCTCTCCATCGAGATGGGAGCCCGCGGCGGCTTCATCGCCCCGGACGAGACGACCTTCGCCTACCTGAAGGGGCGCGAATATGCGCCGAAGGGTGCGGAATGGGACAAGGCGGTCGCCTATTGGAAGACGCTCCAAAGCGGCGAGGACGCCGTCTTCGACCGGGAGCTGGTCTTCGACGCGGCCGACATCGCCCCGATGATCACCTATGGGACGAACCCCGGGATGGGGATGCCCGTTGATGGAAGCATTCCTTTAGATGCCGCTCCCAAAGCGCTGAATTATATGGGGTTCCAGGCTGGACAAAAGCTGCTTGGGCATCCTGTGGACTACGTCTTCCTCGGGGCGTGCACCAACGGGCGCATCGAGGATTTCCGCGCCTTCGCCTCCCTGGTGAAGGGCCGCCGGAAGGCTCCCGGGGTAACGGCTTGGCTTGTGCCCGGCTCCTGGGCCGTGAAGCGTCAAATCGAAGAAGAGGCCCTGGACAAGCTGCTTGCAGAAGCGGGCTTTGAGGTCCGTCAGCCCGGCTGCTCCGCTTGCCTGGCAATGAACGACGACAAGATCCCGGCAGGGAAGTATGCCGTTTCCACGAGCAACCGCAATTTCGAGGGCCGTCAGGGCCCGGGTTCCCGTACGCTGCTCGCCAGCCCGCTTACGGCGGCTGCGGCGGCGGTGACGGGGGTGGTAACCGATCCGAGGACATTGTTATGAAACAGAAATTCGACATCATAGAGAGCACCTGCGTGCCTCTCCCGCTGGAGAACGTGGACACGGACCAGATCATCCCGGCCCGCTTCCTCAAGGCGACCACCCGGGACGAGAAGTTCTTCGGGGACAATCTCTTCCGTGACTGGCGCTACGAGGCTGACGGAGCGCCCAAGAAGGATTTCGTGCTGAACGACCCGCGCTACGGCGGCTGCATCCTCGTGGCCGGCAAGAATTTCGGTTCCGGCTCGAGCCGGGAACACGCCGCCTGGGCCATCGCCGGCTACGGCTTCCGCGTGGTGATCTCCAGCTTCTTTGCCGACATCCACAAGAACAACGAACTCAATAACTTCGTGCTGCCGGTCGTGGTGTCCGAAGCCTTCCTTGCGGAGCTCTTCGCGAGCATCCAGGCGGACCCGGCGATGAAGGTGCGGGTGGACGTCCCTGCCCAGACCGTGACCAATCTCGCCACCGGCCGCAGTGAGCATTTCGAACTCAACGCGTACAAGAAATATTGTTTAACCCATGCTTTAGATGATATTGACTATCTTCTTGAGCAGAAAGACAAAATAGAAGAGTTTGAGCGAAAAAGGAAATAAGATCGAGCTGCTCGATACTACCCTTCGCGACGGAGAGCAGACCGCCGGGGTTTCGTTCAACGCGAACGAGAAACTGGCGATTGTGCAGCTGCTCCTCGAGGAGCTGAAGGTGGACCGGGTGGAAGTGGCTTCCGCCCGCGTGTCGAAAGGGGAGAGCGAAGCATTCCGGCGCATCTGCGCCTGGGCGTCCGGGGCCGGTTGCCTGGGGCGCATCGAGGCCCTCGGATTCGTCGATGACGGCGTGTCCGTGGACTGGATCGCCGATGCTGGCGGCAAGGTGGTCAATATCCTTGCCAAAGGCTCCCTGCGCCATCTGGAGAAGCAGCTCAAGAAGACGCCCCAGCAGCACGCGGAGGACATTATCCGCGTCATCGGCCACGCCGGTGTGCGGGGCCTCTCCGTCAATCTCTACCTCGAGGACTGGTCCAACGGGATGGCCGATTCGCCGGACTATGTGTTCGGTCTGCTGGAGGCGCTGCGTTTCCAGCCGCTGGGCCGCGTGATGCTGCCCGATACCCTGGGGGTGCTCAACCCCTGGCTTGTCGAAGAGTATATCGGCCGGATGCGGGCGCGTTTCCCGCAGCTGCGTTTCGATTTCCACGCCCACAATGACTACGGCCTGGCCGTCGCCAATTCCCTGGCTGCCGCCCGGGCGGGCGTGAATGGCATCCACGTGACCGTGAACGGCTTGGGCGAGCGCAGCGGGAACGCTCCTGTGGCGAGCGTGGTGGCTGCCCTCAAGGACCAGCTCGGCAGCGAGGTCTCCGTGGATGAAGCGAACCTCGCGCACGTCTGCAAATACGTGGAGAGCATCTCCGGCATCCGCATTCCGGACAACGAGCCGGTGGTGGGGGAGAATGTCTTTACGCAGAGCAGCGGCGTCCACGCCGACGGCGACAGCAAGGCCGATCTCTATGCCAACCGTCTGCTGCCGCAGCGTTTCGGCCGCACGCGCAGCTACGCCCTGGGTAAGATGAGCGGCAAGGCCAACATTGTCAAGAACCTCGACAAACTGGGCATCCAGCTCACGCCCGAGCAGATCAAGCTCGTCACGCAACGCGTCGTGGAACTGGGCGACAAGAAGGAGGCGCTGGCCGCCGAGGACCTCCCGTTCATCATCGCGGATGTGCTCAAGACGGCCCACAATGCCACCCAGGACAATATCCACATCGTTAACTACTCCCTGCAGCTGGCCCGCGGCATGCGTCCGGTGGCCATTGTGAAGGTGAGCATCCACGGCGAGGAATACGAGGCGGCGGCGCCCGGCGACGGCCAGTACGACGCCTTTATGAAGGCGCTCTGGATCATCTACGAGAAGCTCGGCAAGTCCCATCCCGTCCTCACCGACTACCAGGTGACCATTCCGCCGGGCGGCAAGACCGACGCCCTCGTGTCGGCCAGCATCTCCTGGAGGAACGGCGACTATGAGTTCAAGACCCGCGGCATCGATTCCGATCAGACGGAAGCGGCTATCAAGGCGACGGTCAAGATGCTCAACATCATCGAAAATATGGATCTAAATCAACTGAAATGAAACTGAATATAGCCCTTTTGCCCGGGGACGGCATCGGCCCCGAAGTCATCGACCAGGCCGTAAAGGCCGTGGACGCCGTGGCGCGCAAGTTCGGCCACGAAGTGTCCTGGCATTTCGCTTATGCGGGTGCCTGCGCCATCGACCGCTACGGCAACGCCTTTCCGGAGGAGACCTACCGGACCTGCCTGTCGTGCGACGCAGTGCTGTTCGGCGCCGTCGGCGACCCCAAGTATGACAACGATCCCACGGCGAAGGTCCGGCCGGAGCAGGGGCTGCTGGCGATGCGCAAGCAGCTGGGGCTCTATGCCAACGTGCGCCCGGTGGAGACTTTCTCTTCCCTTGTCCACAAATCCCCCCTCAAGGAGGAGCTGGTGGACGGCGCCGATTTCGTCTGCATCCGCGAACTGACCGGCGGCATGTATTTCGGGGAGAAGGGGAGGCTGGACGGAGGCGACACCGCCTACGATACCAACATCTACCACCGTTTCGAGATCGAGCGCATCCTGAAGAAGGCGTTCGAGTTCGCGCGCCAGCGCCGCAAGCACCTCACCGTGGTGGACAAGGCCAACGTGCTGGAGTCTTCCCGTCTGTGGCGCCAGGTGGCCCAGGAGATGGCCCCGCAGTATCCGGACGTGACGACGGACTATATGTTCGTGGACAACGCCGCGATGAAGCTCATCACCGGACCGAAGTGGTTCGACGTGATCGTCACGGAAAACACCTTCGGCGACATCCTGACCGACGAGGCCAGCGTGGTGTCCGGTTCGATGGGTCTGCTGGCCTCCGCATCCATCGGAGAGAAGACCGGCGTGTACGAACCCATCCATGGTTCCTACCCCCAGGCGGCAGGCAAAAATATCGCCAATCCGCTTGCGGCCATCTTGTCCGCCGCGATGATGTTCGAATATGCCTTCGGACGGATGGAAGAAGGGGCAGAAATACGTAAAGCCGTGAAAGCCAGCATAGAAAACAATATTGTTACCGAGGATTTAGCGACCTCCGGCAAGGCATTTTCCACCTCCGAGGTGGGTGACTGGGTGGCTTCATACATCGAAAAATAAACATAAGTAAAAATTATGGCACAGATAGATTGGGATACCATAGGCTTTGACGCCTACCGTACGCGCACCGTGGTTCTGGCTCATTACCGGGACGGCGCCTGGTCCGACATCCAGACCACCGAGACCTTCTCTTTCACCATCGACCCTTTCACGCAGGGACTGCATTATGCCATCTCCTGCTTCGAGGGCCTGAAGGCTTTCCGCCAGAAAGACGGGAAGATCATCATGTTCCGTCCGGAGAAGAATGCCGCCCGTATGGCGCGTTCTGCACGCTTCCTGGGCCTTCCTGAGCCCTCTGAGGAGATGTTTATCAAGATGTGTGAGCTGTGCGTCAAGAACAATATGGAGTTCCTGCCGCCCTATGGCCATCAGGCTTCGCTCTACATCCGTCCGCTGCTTTTTGCCCCGCATCCGCAGATGCAGCTGGTCCCGTATCCGGAGGTGATCCTGGCCATCATGTGCGCCCCGGCGGGCTCCTACTACGGCGCTCACCTGCGTTCGGCGGCCGCCGTGATCCCCGGCGATTTCGACCGCGCCGCACCGAAGGGAACGGGCAGCTACAAGCTGTCCGCCAACTACGCCGGTACCTTCGTTCCCTACAAAATCGCGCACGAACAGGGCTATGCGGAGCTGCTTTACCTCAATTCCGCGACCCGTCAGTACGTCGATGAGTTCGGTTCGTCTAACTTCTTCGGAATCAGGGATGGAAACACTTATGTTACCCCTCTTTCGGATAGTGTTTTGCCTTCTATTACCAACCTGACGCTGCAAGAATGTGCCGCTGATTTCGGCATGAAGGTCGAGAAGCGCCCGGTCCCGCTCGACGAGCTGGACGAGTTCGAAGAAGCGGGCGGTTGCGGCACGGCGGTGGTCATCACGCCGATGTCGCACATCGATATGAAGCCCGTCCTTCGCGAGGCGGCCGTGTCCCGCAGCTTCCGCTACGAGGAAGACGGTGCGGTGGGCCCGTTCTGCACGAAACTTTACAAGCGCATTACCGGTATCCAGTTCGGTGAGATCGAAGACGTCCACGGCTGGTGCTATGAGATCTAGGCATGAAGATATTCAGTGAAGCGCTGGTGGCGGAAGCCTGCCGCGAGAACAGCATTGCCGACCTGTCCACCGCCACCATCGGGGAAATCCTGCTGGCGGCACAGTACCTCGAGCAAAAGACGGGGATCCCTTTCGTCCGGATGGACCAGGGGTCGCCCGGCCTGCCCATCAACCGCTACGGCGTAGAAGCCGAGAAACGGGCGCTGGACAGCGGCATCGGCTCGCAGTATCCGGCGGCAGCGGGCGTCCCCGAGCTCAAAAAGGCGGCTTCCGAGTTCATCAAGGCCTTCATTGACATAGACCTCAGTCCACGGGGTTGCGTGCCCACTACGGGCTCCGTGGCGGCCTCTTTCGGGGCGTTTATCGGCTGTACGCAGCGCATTCCCGGCAAGGACAAGGTGCTTTTCATCGATCCGGGCTTCCCGATCCAGAAATCGCAGTTGCGCGTGCTGGGGATCCGCTGGCGCGAATTCGACATTTACGCCTGGCGCGGCGCCACCCGCCTCCGGGAGAAGCTGGAGGCCGAACTCGCGGCGGGGGATATCGCCGCCATCGTCTACTCCAACCCCAACAATCCGGCGTGGATCTGCCTGGAAGAGGAGGAATTGAAGGTGATCGGCGAACTGGCGACGAAGTGGGACGCTGTGGTGATGGAGGACCTGGCGTACTTCTGCATGGATTACCGGCGGGAGCTGGGACATCCTTACCAGGCGCCTTTCCTGCCCACCGTGGCACGCTACACCGACAACTACATCCTGATGCTGTCGGCCTCCAAGATCTTCAGCTATGCCGGCCAGCGCATCGCACTCTGCTGCATCGGGGACAAGCTCTACGACAAGCAGTATCCGGCCCTGGCAGAGCGCTACCTGGATGCCGGTGTGTTCGGCGTCACGCTGACCGCTTCCATCCTGTATATGATCACCAGCGGCTGCACGGCCTGCACCCAGTACGGCTATGCCGAGATGCTGCGCCTGTCGTGCGAGGGCAAGATTGATTTCGTGGCGGATACACGCGAATATGCCCGCCGGGCTGCCCGGATGAAGGAAATCTTCTGCCGCCACGGCTTCAGCGTGGTCTACGACCGCGACGTGACGCGCCCGGTCGGGGACGGTTTCTTCTTCACCCTGGGCTATGAGGGCCTGAGCGGCGACGAACTGGTGGTGGAACTGATGTACTATGGCGTGAGCTCCATCTCCCTGTCCACGACGGGCAGCCGTCAGCAGGGGGTGCGCGGCTGCACGAGCCGGATGCGCGAAGAACTCTATCCGGTGCTGGAGCAGCGGATGGCGGAGTTCGAGCTCGATCACCCGAAGAAATAATTGAGATGAAGTATAATAAGCTTGTCATAGACAAATCTTTCCAGTTTGAATCAAGTGGTTCTTTGGATCACCTGGAGCTGGTATACTATACGTCGGACCGCCCCTATCGGAGCGGCGAGACGGTGGTCTGGATTTGTCATGCCCTGACCGGCAATTCCAATCCGCAGGACTGGTGGCCGCAGATGGTGGGCGAGGGCAAGCTGTTCGATCCCGGAAAATATTTCGTCGTCTGTGTCTCGATGCTCTGCTCTCCTTACGGGGAGACGGGGCCGGCTTCGCTGAATCCGAAGACGGGACGGCCATATTTCTTCGATTTCCCCCGCACGACGGTACGCGACATCGTGAACGCCGAGATCCTGGTGCGCAAGCACCTGGGGATCGAGCGCATCGACCTGATGATCGGGCCTTCCATCGGCGGTTTCCAGGCCCTGGAATGGGTCATCATGGAGCCGGATGTGGTGCGGGACGTCGTGTTCCTGGCCACGGCCACACGCGTGACTCCGTTCATGACCGCGTTCAATGAGTCGCAGCGCCTGGCGCTGGAGGCTGACCCGAGCTTCCGCGAAGCGAAGGACCTGTCCGGGGGCAGCGCCGGCCTGGCGTGTGCGCGTTCCATCGCCTTGATCTCCTACCGCACCTACGCGGGTTATAACCTCACGCAGCCCGAGCTGGAAGAGGATACCCTCTTTGCCGACCGGGCGGCCTCCTACCAGCGTTATCAGGGACAGAAGTTGCTCCGGCGTAATTTCGACGCCTACAGCTACTGGTACCTGACCTATGCGCTGGACAGCATGAACGTCGGTCGCGGACGCGGAGGTGTCGAGGCGGCGCTGGGGCGTATCCGGGCCAATTGTATGATGATCAGCATCGACAGCGACGTGCTCTTCCCGCCCAGCCACGGCCGGGCCACGGTGGCTGCGCTCAAGAACGCCGCCTATCGGGAAATCAGTTCCGCCTTCGGGCACGACGGCTTCCTGGTCGAGAATGACCAGCTCACGGCCATCCTGCAGCCGATGTTGGAGAAGTACCAAAAGCGTTAGTTTAGATAGTTTATTGTAAGGTTATGAAAGTGATGAAATTCGGCGGAACCTCTGTTGGCTCCGCACAGCGCATCAAGAATGTGGCGGAACTGGTGTCCCGCGGGGGACGCAATTTCGTGGTCCTGTCCGCGATGTCCGGCACCACCAATTCCCTCGTGGAGATCTCCGACTACCTCTTCAACCGCAATGTCGAAGGCGCCCGCGAGACCCTCGACCGCCTGGCCGCAAAGTACCGCGGCGTCATTACGGAACTCTATGCCACGGCTGAGGCGCGCGACAAGGCGCAGCAGTATGCCGACGGCGTGTTCGACTATATCAAGACCTTCACCAAGAAACTTTTCACGCAGGTCGAGTCCAAGATCATCATCGGTCAGGGAGAACTCCTGTCCACGCACATGATGGCCTTCTACCTGCAGGAGAAGGGGATTGCGGTGCAGCTGCTGCCCGCGCTCGATTTCATGAAGATCGACGTCCAGGGCGAGCCTGACACGGACTACATCCGCGAGAAACTGTCCGCCCTCCTGGCCAAATACCCCAAGGCTCCGCTCTACCTGACGCAGGGCTTCATCTGCCGCAACACCCACGATGAGATCGACAACCTGCAGCGCGGCGGCTCCGACTACACGGCGTCGCTGATCGGCGCGGCCATCGGTGCGGAGGAAATCCAGATCTGGACCGACATCGACGGGATGCACAACAACGATCCGCGCATCGTGGACCATACCGCCGCCGTGCGCCACCTGCACTTCGAGGAGGCCGCGGAGCTGGGCTATTTCGGGGCCAAGATCCTGCACCCGACCTGCATCCAGCCGGCCAAGTTCGCGGGCATTCCGGTGCTGCTGCTCAACACGATGGACCCGGACGCTCCGGGTACGCTGATCGACAATGTCCCCGAGGCGGGCACCATCAAGGCCATTGCGGCCAAGGACAACATCACGGCCATCCGCATCAAGTCCTCCCGCATGCTCCTCGCGCACGGTTTCCTGCGCAAGGTGTTCGAGATCTTCGAGAGCTGGCAGACCTCCATCGACATGATCTGCACCTCGGAGGTGGGCGTGTCGATGTCGATCGACAATACGCGCCACCTGGGCGAGATCGTCCACGACCTGAAGAAGTATGGTACGGTGGGCGTGGACCTGGACATGTGCATCATCTGCGTGGTGGGCGATATGGACTGGGAAAACGTGGGCTTCGAGTCCCGCGCCATGGAGGCGATGAAGGACATCCCCGTGCGGATGATTTCCTATGGCGGCAGCAACTACAACATCTCGTTCCTCGTGCGCGGGGAGGACAAGGCGCGTGCCTTGCGTTCCCTGAGCAAATGCCTGTTTGAATAATGCTGAAAGGCGATTTCCCGGTGGAACAGTTCGCCTCGCTGCGGACGCCGTTCTATTACTATGACCTGCCGCTCCTGCGTCGCACGCTGGAGACGGTACGCGCGCAGTTGGACCGCAATCCGAGCTTCCGGGTGCACTATGCCGTCAAAGCGAACTACAACCCGCGCATCCTCGCCGAGATTGCCGCGTTCGGCTTCGGTGCCGACTGTGTGAGCGGGGGAGAGGTGGAGACTGCCCTGGCGGCCGGGTTCCCGCCGGAGGGGATTGTGTTCGCGGGCGTGGGCAAGAGCGACGGGGAGATCCGCCTGGCGCTCGAGGCAGGCATCGCGCGCTTCAACGTGGAGTCGGCCGCCGAGCTCGAAGTCATCGACGAATTGGCGGGGGAGATGGGCAAGGTGGCGCCGGTGAGCCTGCGCATCAACCCGGACATCGGGGCACACACCCACGCGGGCATCACGACCGGCCTGGCGGAGAACAAATTCGGCATCAACTACGAACAGATGGACGAAGTGATGGACCTGGCCCTGCGCCTGCCGCACGTGAAATATTGCGGGCTGCATTTCCACATCGGTTCGCAGATTCTCGACATGATGGACTTCACGGCGCTGTGCAACCGCGTCAACGAGCTGGTCGTGCGTCTGCAGCGCGGCGGCCGTCCGGTGGGCGACATCAACGTGGGCGGCGGCCTGGGCATCAATTACCAGCACCCCAACCACCTGCCGATTGCCGATTTCGAAGGCTGGTTCGACGTCTTCCGCCGGCATCTGAAGCTGCCTCAGGGCACCCTCGTGCATTTCGAGCCCGGTCGCAGTCTCGTGGCCCCGTGCGGTTCGCTGATTTCCCGTGTGCTCTACGTCAAGCAGGGTACCCACAAGCAGTTCGCCATCATCGACGGCAGCATGACCGAACTGGTCCGTCCGGCGATGTACCGGGCCTACCACCGGGTGGAAAATATCTCTTCGGACGAGCCGGAGGAGGTCTACGACGTGGTGGGGCCCGTGTGCGAGAGTTCCGACGTCTTCGTCAAGGAGTTTTCGATGGACAAATGCCATCGCGGCGACTTCGCCGCCATCCGCTCCGCCGGGGCTTACGGCGAGTCGATGGCCTCCCGCTACAATTGCCATCCGCTGCCGGAAGCGTTCTTCTGGGAAGGGTAGGGTCTTACAAGGAGATCCTGTCCCAGTCTTCCAGGCGGAGGCCTTCGATGCGTTCGAAGTGGCGGACGTTGTGGGTGACAAGCGTGAAGCCCTCCGTCAGGGCGGTAGCGGCGATCAGCAAGTCGAAATCATCAATCGGGAGTCCCTTGTTCTCCAACTGAACCCGCAGGCGGGCATAGCGGTCCAGGGCAGACGTGATGGGCACGAGATGGAAGCGTTTACAGACGAAGCCGATCTCCTGCAACTGCTTGGGCCGGCCTCCCTTGAATGCACCGACGTACAACTCCGCGAGGGTTATCTCGGAAACGTGGCAATTGTGGAATTCTGCGTGGAATATATGCTCTTGGACACGTTGGTTGCCTTTGAACATATCGATGAGGACATTCGTGTCCAGCAAATACTGTCTTACCATGTCTCCATCTCCTCTACGTTATGGCGACCCCTGCGCAGTTCGTTTTCGTACTCTACAGCCGTCATTGATCCGCCCCACAATTCGGGATCTCCGCTCAGTTCTGCAAACGGACCGGTAAACGGGCCGGTAAAAGTCTCCTCTTCAGGCGTCTTGGAAAGGATGATCTGACCGTTCTCCGTGCGGATATCCAAGCTGTCCCGCTCGTTGAGGGACAGCGCTTTAAGAATGTTTGCCGGCAGGATAATCCCCTTACTGTTGCCGATTCGCAGAACCTGTGTCTTGTTTTTCATTTTCAATCATTTTCGCAAAGATAGAATATTATAACAAAATATACAACAAGTTATAACGTATTCACTATTTCGAAGGAAATTAGTATATTCGTGGTCAGAATTAATAACCACTAACCATTCTTTGTCATGAAGATTCTCAAACGTCTTGCTGCGGCGGTGGCAGTCATTGCCCTGCTCTCCTCCTGTTCTGTGATCAAGAATGTCGCGAACTCGGCATCCACGTATGGTATCAACACCGGCTCGGGCCTCTCTGCCTTGTATAAAGTCTTGCAGGCGACCGGTGCCATCGACCTGTCGAATGTGACGAATCTGCTCAATCTTGGCAAGATCCTGACTGGCGCCAACTCTTTGACGGGTGCTACTTCTTCGTTTGTGGACGCCTTCTCAAATGGCCTGATCAGCGGCTCCAACAAGCTGGTTAACAACAGCAATCTCTCCGGTGTGCTCGGTGGCCTGCGGGCGCTGGCGAACATAGACACCTCCGCCATTACCAACGCTGCCTCCACGGCAACCAAGGGCGCGGAGCCTCAGGTGACCAACTCGACGGCGGGCGTCGCCCCCACCCTCTCGCAGCTGAACAGCATCTTCAGCCTGTTTAAATAGAATTGGCTTGCCGGTAGAAACGGCAACCATTCCCTTCGTCATCCGTCGGCTCAACCGGCGGATTTTTGTTTCCGTTGGCGGCAGGCTGCCCCGGGAAGGCATTTCCGCAGCGTAGCGAGGACGTTTTTTCTGCCTGACAGAGGCAGCCCTGCCGCCAACAGGATCAAGCAGCGTTCAGCATGGCGGCGTAGAGCTCCGGGAAGCGTTCGGAGATGACGGCTGGGCGGCCGGCGTCGAAGAAGCAGTGGGTGCTCTCGGCCGTGCAGACGAGTTTGCCGCCGACGCGCATCGTGTAGGCGATGACGAGCTTGACCTCGCTGAGCTGCTTGACGCGGAGCTCCACCTCGATGACGTCCTTGAAAGTGGTGGTCTTTTTGTAATTGACGCTTACGGAGACGACGGGAGAGACGATCCCTTCGGCTTCCATCCGGTCGAAGCCGTAGCCGAGCTGGTCCATCCAGTCGATACGGGCTTCTTCCATGATGCGGATATAGTTGGAATGATGGGTGACACCCATCCGGTCGGTCTCGTAGTATTTGACCTCGTGGCGATAGGGTTGCAGGGTCATTATTTCGGGGTTTTCTTGAGGGAGGATTCATATTCCCGCAGGTCCTTGATGGCCTGCGGACAAAGGATGAGCAGCACGACGACGTTGATCCAGGCTGTCAGACCTACGCCCACGTCGCCCAGCTCCCAGATGACGTTCGCTTCGCGCAGGGCGCCGAAGATGACCATCCCCAGCAGCGAGAAGCGGAAGATCCAGATGCAGGCGCGCTCGGTTTTCCTTTTTTCGGGGTGTCCGGCGAAGATCTGCATGATGCTGGACTCGCCGTAGAAGTAGTAGGCCATGACGGTCGTGAACACGAAGAAAATGAGGGCGATGCTGACAAAAGTGCCGCCAAACCCCGTCAGGACGGAGTCTACGGCCGTCTGGGTGAAGCCAACGTAGTTGTTGCCCAAGTGCGGAGCGTTCGCTACCAGCATCTCGCCGGACTTGGCGTCGAAGACATTGTAGCTCCCTGTGCAAAGAATCATCAGGGCCGTGGCGGTGCAGATGAGCAAGGTATCCACGTAGACCGAGAAGGCCTGCGCCAGGCCCTGCTTGGCGGGGTGCGAGACGGCCGCCGAAGCGGACACGATGGCGCCGCCGCCCTGGCCGGCTTCGTTCGAGAAAATGCCGCGCTTGACGCCCATCATGATGGTGGAGCCGAGGATGCCGCCCGCGAGCGGATGGATGCCGAAGGCATTGGTGACGATGGCCTTGAACACACCCGGCACGGCGTCGAGGTTATGCGCGATGACCACGAGGGTGATGACGATATAGCCCAGGGCCATGAATGGCGTCACGATGGAAGCCACGCGGGCGATGCTCTTGATACCGCCGATAATGACGAGCCCCAGCAGGAAGGCCAGGCCCAACCCGGACACCAGGGGTGACAGCTGGAAGGAATTCCCCAGCGCGCCCGCCATGCCGTTGGCCTGCACGGTAGGCAGGAAAGTACCATAGCCGACGAGCACCAGAATAGAGAACAGGACGCCCAGCCAGCGGGCTTTGAGCCCCTTTTCGATATAGGAGGCGGGGCCGCCGCGGAAGCCTGTGTCGTGTTGGAACTTGTATTTCTGTGCAAGGGTGGACTCCACAAAGGCCGTGGAAGCCCCGAAGAAGGCGATGATCCACATCCAGAAAATGGCACCCGGACCGCCCAGGGCGATGGCCGTAGCCACGCCGACGATGTTGCCTGTCCCCACACGGCCGGACAGGGCTACGCAAAACGCTTCAAAAGATGAGATGCCGTGTTGCTGGCCGTCCGCCGATTTCTCCGCGGACGCGAAGAGCGAACGGATCATCAGGCCGAAGCGGCGCACCTGCACGAAACGGGTTCGGAAGGAGAAATACAGTCCCGCCCCCACCAGGAGCACGACCAGGACGGGGCTCCAGATGATGTCGTTCAGGACGGAGACGATTTTATCGAACATGGCCTAATCGCTGAGTTTCCACCAGGTTTCCAGATCGGAGGGGGCTCGCCAGTCGCCGCGCGGCGAGAGGGATACCGATCCGACCTTCGGCCCGTCGGGAAGGCAACTGCGCTTGAACTGCTGCTGGAAGAAGCGCTTCAGGAAGGTTTCCAGCCATTTGCGGAGCGTGGCGTCGTCATAGATGCCCGCGAAGGCCTTGCGGGAGAGGAAGAGCAGTTTGTCGGGGCCGGCGCCGGAGCGGAAGAAGTGGTAGAGGAAGAAATCGTGCAGCTCGTAAGGGCCCACGGTATCCTCGGTCTTCTGGGCGATCTTGCCCTCCTTGTCGGCGGGCAGCAGCTCGGGGCTGATCGGGGTGTCGACGATGTCCAGCAGCGTGCGGTGGATATCGCCGGTGGCGTCGAACTTGTTGTCGGCCGCCCAGCGGACCAGCGTGCGCACCAGGGTCTTGGGGACGCTGGCGTTGACGCCGTACATTGACATATGGTCGCCGTTGTAGGTGCACCAGCCGAGGGCCAGCTCGGAGAGATCGCCCGTGCCGACGACGATGCCGCCTTCCTTGCCGGCGATGTCCATCAGCAATTGCGTGCGCTCGCGCGCCTGGGAGTTCTCGTAGGTGAGGTCGTGGTTCGCTTCATCCTGTCCGATATCGGCGAAATGCTGCCGGACGGCGGGGACGATGGAGATTTCGCGGGCAGTGATGCCCAGACCGCGCATCAGGTCCACGGAGTTGTCGTGGGTGCGGTGTGTGGTCCCGAATCCGGGCATCGTCACGCCGATGATGTTTTCGCGCGGGATGCCGAGCGTATCGAAGGCCAGCGCGGTCACGAGCAGGGCGAGTGTGGAGTCCAGGCCGCCGGACACGCCGATGACGGCTTTCCGGCAATGGATGTGCTCCAGGCGCGTCGTGAGGCCCGCCACCTGGGCGGCGAGGATTTCGCGGCAGCGCACGCCAAGCGCCTCGGGATCGCCCTGCGGGACGAAGGGATGCGGCTCGACGCGACGCAGCAGGCTTGCCTCGAAATCTGTCGGGGCGGCCTCGCCTGCCTCCTGGATGAGGTACGGCGGGACCGGTCCCTCGAAACCGAAACTGTGCTCCTTGGCGCGAAGTGTCTCCAGGCGCTCGACATCGACGTCGGCGAGGATGAAGCGGCTGCCGCGCGCAAAACGCTCTCCTTCGGCCAGGAAGGAGCCGTTCTCGCAGATCAGCGAGGAACCCGCCCAGACGAGGTCCGTAGTGGATTCGCCCTCGGCACAGGAGCAATAGACATAGGCGGCGTAGAGCCGGGACGCCGTGGCGCCCACAAGGCTCTTGCGGTATTCGTGCTTGAAGAGGTATTCGTTGCTGGCGGAGAGGTTCAGGATGAGCTGGGCTCCCGCGAGAGCAGCCTGCGAACAAGGGGGGACGGGCACCCAGAGGTCCTGACAGATTTCGATGGCGGCCAGGGCGTCGCCGATGCGGAAGAGCTGGCGCGTGGCGAGCCGGATGTCGTTCTGGCCCGCATAGCGGATATGTACGCCGTCGCAGGGAAGGACGCGTGCGGAAGCGAACCAGCGCGGTTCGTAGAACTCGCCGTTCCCGGCCAGGTAAGTCTTCGGGACGATGCCGAGAATGCGGCCTCCGCGCGCCGCAATGGCGCAGTTATAGAGCCGGCCGGCGTAGCGGACGGGGGCGCCGAAGACGACCATGGCGCCGAGCTTGGCCGTCTGGGCGACGATCTCCTTGACGGCCTTCTCCGCATCGGAGAGCAGGCGGTTCTGGCCGAAAAGATCGGCGCAGGTGTAGCCCGTGACGCTCAGCTCCGGGAATACGACCACGGAAGGCTGTTGCGCGGCCAGCTGCTGGCAGAGTTGGAGAATCTCCCGGGCGTTCGCCGCCGGGTCGGCCACGTGCACGCGCGGCATCGCCGCCGCCACACGGATCAGTCCAAGGTGCTTCATAGACGCAAAGATAGCGGATTTGCGCTAGGATTGCAAGAGCGGTCCTTTCCCTATTTATAAAAGAGGTTATGAAATTTTTTTAAAAAACTATTGCATTTCCAATTTTTCTTCGTAACTTGCACTCGAATTTTTGGTTTAGTAAGTAGTGTTACACGCCCTTAATAATAATCAGAAGCAGCAGTCCCAGAACCAGCAGGTTCAGGGCGCTTCTTCGTGCGTATAACTCCAGCCGTATGCGGCACATGATTAAAAGAAGCAAATATAACAAATGAGATATCAGAGAGGCTGGTCCGGTGGACTAGCCTCTCTACTTTTTATGTAGCAGTTGTTAGTTTATAAATAGTGTAATTATGGACAGATTTGATTTGGTTAAGGAATCCTTCGAACGGAAAGAGGTTCCGGCAGAAGTCCCCGCTGGCAAGACTTCCGATTATTTCGGTGAACTGGTGTTCGACCGGAAGAA
>Ga0310696_10002482_pt1 | contig 24288 bp, 22 predicted proteins | sample AusTroGonzalo_MG_4_FD_203885 | JGI IMG/M metagenome (GOLD analysis project Ga0310696, IMG submission 203885) | Bovine rumen microbial communities from tropical cattle in Woodstock, Queensland, Australia - Gonzalo_02 (v2) (version 2) | ecosystem: Host-associated > Mammals > Digestive system >...
TTTCTGAGCTATTGCCTGGTTGCAGGTTATTGCAACAAGTTTGTAAACATCTTCTACCGAGCATCCGCGGCTGAGGTCGTTGCACGGCTTAGCGAGACCCTGAAGAACTGGACCTACAGCTTCGGCACCAGCAAGACGCTGAACGAGCTTGTAAGCGATGTTACCGACTTCGAGGCACGGGAATACCAAGGTGTTAGCCTTACCAGCAACCTTGCTACCTGGAGCCTTGCTCGAACCTACCGAAGGAACGATAGCGGCATCGGCCTGAAGTTCACCGTCGAGAAGCAGGTCGGGACGAGCTTCCTGAGCAAGGCGTGTAGCTTCGATAACCTTGTCAACAACTTCATGCTTTGCCGAGCCCTTGGTCGAGAAGCTGAGGATAGCAACTGCAGGGTCAATCTTTGCAATGTTCTTTGCTGTGTCGGCGGTGCAAACTGCGATTTCTGCTAGCTGTTTTGCATCGGGCATTGGAGTAACGGCGCAGTCGGCGAATACCATCTTGCCGTCGGTTCCGTACTTGCTGCCTTCGGGGAGGAACATAATGAATGCACCAGATACGCAGCTAACACCAGGAACGGTCTTGATAATCTGCAATGCAGGACGGAGCATGTCGCCAGTGGTCGAACGGGCACCGCTTACGAGACCGTCGGCTTCGCCAGCCTTAACCAAGAGGATACCGAGGTACATGAAGTTCTCGGCAAGATCTTCGGCCTGTTCCATTGTCATACCTTTTGCCTTGCGGATTTCGTAAAGCATTTCGGCATACTTCTTCTTTTCGGGATTGTTCTTCGGGTCGATAATGCGAGCCTTGCTGATGTTCTTCAGACCGAATTCGGCTGTCATTTCTGCAATTTTCCGTGCAGGACCGATAAGGATTACATCGGCGATTCCGTCTGCAATAATCTGGTCTGCTGCCTTTAATGTACGAGGTTCATCACCTTCGGGGAGTACGATGCGCTGCTTGTTTGCCTGCGCATTTCTAATAATTTCTTGAATCAAATCCATTGTTGTATTATAATTTTATTGTTCCAAAATTTGAAAAACCAAAGGTAACTTTTTTGTAGGGAAAATGAGCAATGAAAATTAATGTTTTTAGCAAAAGTTATCAACAACAAGGGCTACGACGGTTTTAAGGGCTGCGCAGTTTCAGGTTTAAAGTTTCTAGTTTCTATGTTTCACGTTTCTGGTTTAAAGTTCAACGTTTCTGGTTTCTCGTTTCTTGGTTTATTGTCGCGTCGTGGCGTGCCGCGACTGTACAAGTTTCTGGTTCAACGTTTCTGGTTTAACGTTTCTGGTTTGAGGATTTGACAAAAATAGAATGTCATCCGGAACAGCATCCTGAGCCTAGAAAAGATTATATTCTCAAAGAACTTACAACACGGCTTTACGCAGCACATATACTTCCTTTGTGCTACTATCAAACTTGAACCTGTCATCAATACGAAGTCCAACCACCCATGCAATCTTTCCATCAGATTCAAGAATTTGCACTTCGGACTTTTCTGCCTGCGACAATTTCTCATCCTTAAAAAAATCGCTCAATTTTCTTGCGCCTTTCATTCCCAATGGAATAAACTTGTCACCGAAACGCCACTTGCGAAGCGTCAAGGGAAATTTCAACTTCTTGACATCAAGGTAAGCAACTTCCGAATTCCTTTCAAAAACAAAATCATCGTCACAATAAGCCATGGAAATGTCAAAGCCATATTTTTTCAAATCGCCTATAACATTTATAGTATATTCCAAATCATCATCCTTTGATTTAACCCGACTAATTTCAATATAGTTACGATTGCGAACGACTTCTATTCCCAACAACACACATTTACGGCCGGTCTGTGCATCAAGCAAACATACCGATTCGCCAGCCAACGGCTTTGGAACGTTTTCGCCAACAAGAATCTCAAACAATACAGTAGAAGGTGCAGCAGTATGCATGATACCATCAACATTTATACGCAGAACATCACCTTCAGACGATACGACCTGCTTCGCGACACGCGCCACATAATCATTCATAATTCGTTCCGTATCTGAAAAATACGACACAGAACGAAGAATATTCTCCTTGGCTGCCACATTTATTTCCTGAAGCAAAGGCATAACAAGATGACGAACCTTGTTGCGGGCATATTTCGTAGTAGCATTTGTCGAATCGTTATGAAAAGGTATTTTATCCTCGTCAGAAATCTGCTCTATTTCAGCACGCGAAACCTCTATCAGCGGACGGAAAAGTTTCCCCAGCAAAGGTTTCATTCCCGACACTCCACGTATTCCAGTACCACGCACCATGTTCAGGATAGCGGTTTCTGCCTGATCGTCGGAATTATGAGCCAGAGCAATATATCGGCAATCTTCCTTTTCTGCAAGTTCATAAAACCAGTCGTAGCGCAATTTGCGAGCAGCCATCTGTATCGAAACGCCATTTTCCTCGGCATACTTATGCGTATCAAAAACGGCAACAAAACATGGCACATCAAGTTTCTTGCACATTTCACGGACAAACATTTCATCGCTATCCGACTCCTCGCCACGCAACTTGAAATTACAATGAGCCACAACACAACTGTAATGCATCTCGCTCAGCAAATTAAGCATTACAATGGAATCTATACCACCACTTACAGCACACAGCAACCTTGTCCCATTAGGAACGTTATATGCACTAATCTTATTTTTTATCTCTGTCTTCAACATATTCTGTAAAGGGAAAATCTCCGTACCTTTTTAATAAATTCAAATATTCCGTCCTAGGAATCTCCTCTCCGCCCAGGCTTTCGAGCAATTCAGTTTTTTGCTGGCAATCGATTACCACCACCCCATTTTCCTTGCAATATTCCACAAGCTTGCAAAAAGCCACCTTTCCGGCATCTGTCACCTCATGAAACATGGATTCGCCCATGAACACCTTTCCAATAAAGTTTCCGTATAGCCCACCGACAAGCCTGCCGTCCTGATAAGCCTCAAACGAATACCCATATCCATATTCATGAAGCTTTGTGTATGCCGAAATTATACCTTCGGTAATCCATGTTCCATCCTGACCAGCACGTCCAATAGTAGAACAACGCCGTATGACTGCATCAAAATTTGCATTTACCTTGACTTCAAAATTCCGGCAACTACGCCGCAACGACTTGGAAATATGCGCCTTTTCGGGAAAAACTACGAAACGCGGATCTAGCGAGAACCATAGCAGTTCCATATCATCGCATGGCCATGGAAATATTCCCATACACAATGCCAGCAACACCCTTTCGGGTGAAAAATCACCACCGACAGCAACAAGACCGTCTTCATCAGCCTCGTTAGGATCTGGAAACCAGAGATAATCTTCCGATAGTTTATATACTGCCATAGGAATGCAAAATTAAAAATAATCAAAACACAGTCGAAATTTTAACATTTACGGAGAAAGCCGTCATTTACCTTTTTTCTTTTTAGGCATAACAATGTTTTTCACCGTATATTCCTTATGGAAGCAGCTCAAATCAACTTTGTGCGGAATTCCTTTAATTGTACCAGTTTCGCTATATTGCCAGATTGTATAATGTCCTGCGCCATTTATCACCGGCTTTTTGCCATTATAATTTCCCAACATCAAATGGAACTTGTTGAACCTCGGTGCCAAATACTTATTATATACATTCTGCCCACTATACACCATTGGATATACGCCATAATAAGACTTACACAAACGCATGAATACCAGCAAACTATCCTGAACCTGCCTTTTCGTCCACTTTTCGAGCGAGGACTCAACATCTACCATCGGTATCAAATCCTGACTGGACTTTTTTACTACTGACTTGAAATTATCAAACTGCTTATGCGCCGAACTATACGATGTAAAAAAATGATAAGATCCTACCTTTAAACCGTTCTCGCGGGCATTCTTCACGTTGTATGCATAGCGCTCATCTACTCGGGTTGCTCCTGTTGTGGCCTTGATATACACATACTGAATCTTTTTGTCCTTGGCAACATCCTTCCAATTTATCTTGCCGTTGTGATGAGACACATCTATACCATTATACGATGTCTGGGACATTAACGAAAGCACAGACATAACACATATAAATATCAACACAATACGCTTCAACACAAGCAAATTTTACGCAAATTCAAAACTGGTTGCAAATTTACAAAAAAATTAACCCAAACAAAAACTGACAGGAAAATGACAACCAATAACCAAAATCGTAGTTAACACTTTACATACCTATGTTAAAATTTACATAAATATAATCAGCAATGAATTATACAAAAGCAATTAATTTTAACTTTGCAAGCTAAACACACAAACATACCACAAACATGAAACAACTGACAATCACCATATTACTATTAACAGTAATTTGCGCAGCAAGAATTTATGCGCAGAATATTGAAATTTCCGGAAACCTCATTGAAGCCGATACTGGCGAGGAAGTACCGTTTGCAACCGTAATGCTTCTCAACGAAAGCGACTCTACCCTGCTCGAATATGCAATTTCTGGCACCGACGGACATTTTGTGTTCAAGAATGTGAAAAACCGCGACTATTTGCTGAAGATTTCGCACATTACCTACACGCCATACCAGAAGCACATAAAGAAGACAGACGGCAAGAGCATAAACCTCGGCAACCTCAAGTTGTCACCTATCGCCGAAGTCCTTATGGAAGTGGTTGTACACGAAGCTCAAGCTCCGTTACTGTTCAAGGGAGATACCGTAGAATACAATGCCGCAACTTTCAAGGTTGCACCTGGCTCTACCGTAGAAGACCTGCTGAAAAAACTTCCAGGCATTGAAGTTGATGCTGATGGCGGAATCAAGTCTATGGGCAAGGATGTCAGCAAAGTATATGTTGATGGCAAGAATTTCTTCGGCGACGACCCCAAGATGGTAACTCAGAACATTGATGCAGAAGCAGTTTCGAAAGTGCAGGTTTACAACGACATGTCTGAACAGGAAAAGCTTACTGGCATAAAGGACGGCACTCAGAACAAGGTCATGAACCTCGAACTAAAGCAGGAATACAAGAAAGGTTACTTCGGCAAGGCAAGCGTTGGCGCAGGCTGGGGCGACGGCAACTTCATCCCGTGGCTTGCAAAGGGCAGCTTCAACCGCTTCAACGATAAGTACCAGCTTTCGGTTATCGGTTACGGCAACGACATCAACTCGACCCGTACCGACTGGGAAGACATGCAAGAATTTAAGGGTTCGAGCGCATTCACCCACGACAATGGTGACTTCGGTTTTGGCTCCGGCAACGCATGGTGGGGCGGATTCGGAGGTGGAATCAGTTGGGACGGCAACGGTTTTGCTCAAAATTACGGTGGAGGTGTAAACTTCAACTACGACAATGGCAAAACCATTCTTTACACCAACTACACCTATAATCAAATTAATTCCCAAGCCGACATTTTCGCCAACCAGAAGACAATGTACACATTTATGGACACGGTTAGTAATATGAATGTTGATACAACATATTTTATGACCGACACATCATACAATACAAACAAGAATTTTTCGCACTCGTTGTCGGCTCGTCTCGAAGAAAAAATTGACTCGCTCGACTACATTATCGGCAGAATAAATGTAAAGTTCACAGGCACAAGAAAGAACTACGAGAATACTGCTATTTATCAGACTGCTAATCTTGACCTTATCAACCAATACGAAGAACTCAGCAACAGCAAACTAAACAACATAAACACCGATGCTCTTGTGATATACAACCACAAGTTCATGAAGCCCAAACGCTCGTTCTCCATCAGTGCCGAGAACAACAACACGATAGCGTTGGAAAAGGAAAACGAAGAGAATCTGAACGATTTTCTGAACGCAACAACACCAGACGAGCGCATAAAGGTTGCATCTTCGCAGAACACTAATACCAACAATCTGAAATCGAGCGTAATGTATGTTGAACCTATAGGCAAGCGATTCACATTCAGCACTTTCTACAATTTCGCAATGAACACAGAAAAGCTTTCGCACGAAGCTCAGGACGAACTTCAGTCGAATGCTTCTATCGACTCGCTGTCGCTCATTTCGCAGCGCGACCTCTTCTACAACCGTCTCGGAGTTGCATTTGCATATTCGTTCAACGGATTGTACATCAATGCTGGTGCAGCATACAAGAACTTGCAGCAGAACGGCAAATACACCCGTGCTAGTGTCGATGGCGACCCACTCAGACGCAACTACGGAAGCGTTATCCCATACTTTGAAATTAACTGGGAATCACCAAATAACATCTGGATGTCGTTTGACTATTCTTACGACATCGAAGAGCCTGATTTCACTTATCTGCAACCGATTTCCACCAATATGGACCCGCTGTATGTTGTAAATGGTAATCCCAACCTTTCATATACCAGCGAACACAACACAAGCGCAATGTTCGGATACCACAACAGAGCGTCATTTATGGGAGCATTCGTAAGTCTTGACTATTCGTACCAGCCCGACCTTATAACCTACAATCAGAAAATTGAATATGTCGATGGACTTGGTTACAGAAATGTTCGTACCCCTGAAATCGTACACGGAGGACACCGCACAGGTGAAAATATACATTTAGAGATTCCTATTATAAAGTCAAAATTTACAACTAGCATCGGATTCCGTCACTCATATAGCCAAGCCCCAACTTTCATCAACGGAATAGAAAACAAGTCGCAGAGCAATTCATTCAACCCGAATATCACATTCCAGATAAACCTTTCGGACAAACTTACTTGGAGAATAAATGGACGCTACGGCTACACAACTACGACATACAAGTCGGAAAACTACTTCAACAACAACAAGACAACGAACTATAATGTCGGCACATCAATCAAGTGGCAGATGTTCGGTCGTACCTACTTGGAAGCCAACTACAAGTACAACAAATATTTGAACAACGAGTTTACCAACAATCCCGACATGCACATCCTGAATGTTTCTATAAAGCAGTACCTTGGCAAGGGTAACAAGTTTGAACTTCGTCTCGCAGCCTGCGACCTTCTGAACCAGAGCGTTTCGATTGCCCAGTACGCATCTGTAAACCGTGTTTACTACCGTGAATCGCCAACCCTGTCAAGATACTACATGCTTACATTCTCGTACAACATGAAGGGCTTCCAGGATAAAGGACGCGGTCGTCCAGAAATAGATTTCTAAAAAAGTGATAAGAGAGTAAAGGAAAAAGAAGTAAAGTAAAGGACGATGCATGCATCGTCCGAACCTAAAACAAAAAAAATGAAACGAACAATCATACTAACAGCGATAATCGCACTTGCAACAAGTTTTGCAAGCGCACAGCAAACATCGGGTACAATCGAATACGAAATAACCACCGATGTGGAAAAGATGATGCAGTGGTTTATGCCCGACAGAAAGATGGACACATACTCATGGAAAAATGAATGGAAATTCAGGAAGTCGAAAGCAGAACTGAAATTCACAGCTTCGGAAACGATTTACGAACCAATCGTAGAGGAAACAACGGACAGATGGGGCGGTGCAACCGAAGAGCACACAATCTACAGCAACAAAGACAAGAACAAGGTATGCTACGTAATCCGTATGATGGGCAAGCTTATCATCGTTGACGACAGCATTCCTAAGATGAAATGGAAAGTCACCAACGCGATGAAGGAAGTTGCCGGACACATCTGCATGAGCGCAACCTACAACGACACAATTATGGGTCAGGAAATTACCGCTTGGTTTGCCCTCGATATGCCTATTCCCTACGGTCCCGATGTATATCAAGGACTTCCTGGCATGATTCTCCAAGTTGACCTTTACGGTGGTGGACAGATTTATGCAGCAAAGACCATCACAATGAGCGACACACCTGTGAAAATCGACAAGCCAAAGTACAAGAAGAAAACAAAGACTATGACTGTTGCCGAATACAACGAACAGGTATACAAGTTTATGCAGGATATGAAGAAACGCCCAGGTCCAATGATGTTCTAAAGGGGCTGACAGGCTAAAAGGCTAAAAGGCTAAAAGTCGATAGTCTGTGAGCCAATGAGCCGGTAAGCCTGCAAGCCCACAAAACACAGAAATAGTCTTATGCAAAAAATATACATATCACTTGTCATTCTGCTAACCATTGTATTAGCAATCAGTTGCAAGCAAAAACAAACCTCCGAAACGCCACAGGCACAAGGAACGAACACTATCGCGGAAGAAGTTCAGACCAAAGACTCTACATACCGTATTTCGCTTTTGTTTGCCGGTGACCTTATGCAGCACGAACAGCAGTTCAAAATTGCGCTTCAGGAAGATGGCACATACGACTACCGCGAATGTTTTCAATTTATGAAGAACGAAATCGAATCGGCAGACATAGCAATTGCCAACTTCGAAACTACACTTGCCGGACCTCCATACAGTGGCTATCCTAATTTCTGTGCCCCAGACCAATACCTTATCGACTGCATGGATGCAGGATTCGACATTATGCTTACTGCCAACAACCACACTTGCGACAGACAAAAGAAAGGAATAGAACGCACAATACAAGTAATGGATTCAGTTGGGATATTACATCTTGGCACATATATGGATAGTGCATCGTTCAATGAAAATTATCCGTTATTGGTAGAGAAAAATGGCTTCCGCATCGCTATGCTCAATTACACATACGGAACAAATGGAATAAAAACGCCACAACCAAACATAGTAAACCGTATTGATACAGCTAGAATTTCTATCGACATCGAAAAAGCCAAAAGCATGAATCCAGATGCTATCATTGCTTTCATGCACTGGGGCGAAGAATATACCTTAACACCTGTATACTCCCAGAAAAAGATGGCAGACTGGTTGTTTAGCAAGGGCGTTACACATGTAATCGGAGGACATCCTCATGTTGTGGAACCAATAGAAATCAGAACAGATTCAATTACAAACGAAAAGCACGTACTTGCATATTCACTCGGGAACTTCATTTCCAACCAGACAAAACAAAACACATACGGTGGCATGACAGTTCGCCTCGACCTGGAAAAAGATAGCTGCGTAAGAGTAAGCAACTGTGACTATTCTTTGTTCTTTGTCACTCAATCTCCAAGCAACGGACACAAGCAATTCAAAGTATATCCCGTAACTGTTCCAGACTCACTGCTAAATGAAAAAGAACTCTATCAAAAACATAGTTTCCTGAACTCCGTAAGACCATTCTTTGAGAAAAACAACATAGGAGTGCAAGAAAGACTGATAGAGTTTTCCATGCATAAGAACTAGAATATTCAATAAATCTCAGATATTTATAGAATAGCGAATAACCTCACGTACTACGCTTTCATTTATAACAGATTTATTTTTACAACACACTAATATTCAGCCTATTAGTCATTTTGCAACAAAATGAAACAGGTCGCTAATGTACCAAAATTAGTACATTAGCGACCGATTTTGTTGAAAAATTTTGTTTGCACAGTGAAAAAATAAAGTATCTTTGCCGTGAAAACAAACTGACAAATTTTCATCAAAAAAATTGCCATGAAACTATTTATAGGCCGCGAAAAAGAACAACAGCAACTAAAGGAATACATCAACTCCGAACAATCTGAATTCATTGCCGTATATGGACGTAGGCGTGTTGGCAAAACATTTCTAATTCAGCAAGTTATACGCAACAAATACGCATTTTATGTCGCTGGGATGAACAATGTCAGTATGCAGCAGCAACTGGATAACTTTATGAGCAGCATTCGGAAGAAACGTCCCGATGTCAAATCTGCAAAAACTTGGTTTGACGCTTTTGTCGCATTGGAGAACTACTTGGAATCGCTGCCCAAAGGCAAGAAAATCGTGTTTATTGACGAAATGCCGTGGATGGACACGCCCCGTTCCAACTTCATCAGCGGACTTGAACATTTCTGGAACTCGTGGGCATCGTGGCGCGACGACATTAAACTCATCGTGTGCGGCAGCGCTACCTCGTGGATTATCAACAACCTTATCAAGAACCGTGGCGGACTGCACAATCGCGTAACACACAAGATTCCACTCAAACCTTTCACGCTAAAGGAATGTCAGATGTATTTCAAGGCACACGGATTCCGTCTGTCAACCAAGCAGATAGCCGAATGTTACATGGTGCTGGGCGGCGTACCTTTCTATATGTCGAAGATGGAAAAGGGCGAAAGCATTGCCCAGAACATCGACCGACTTCTTTTTGCCGAAGACGGGGAACTGCGCGACGAATTTCAAAACCTTTACAGCTCACTTTACAAGAATGCAACCGGCCATATCAAAATTGTTACAGCACTATCGGAAAAAGGCAAAGGATTGACAAGAAGCGAAATTGTAGAGGCAACCCAACTGCCCGACAACGGTAAGTTATCAATGTTGCTAACAGAACTCGAAAACTGCGGATTCATAAGAAGTTACGAGCCTTTTCTTACTGTCAAAGCCAAGACAAGGCGCAAACCGACCAATACGCGACAAAGCTCCGGCACTATGTTCCAACTGGTTGACCCGTTCACTCTTTTCTACTTCCAAATAATGCAAAAACCTGATGTTCAAGCACCAAGCTACTGGTCGAACATACAAAAATCACACACATACAGCACTTGGAGCGGACTGTCGTTCGAAATGCTTTGCCTCAACCACGTAGAACAAATAAAGGCCGCGTTGGGCATTTCCGGAATAACAGCCAATGTTTTCTCGTGGTTTGGAAAAGGCGAAAAACATTCGGCGCAGATAGACCTGCTAATCGACCGTTCGGATCAAACCATCAACATCTGCGAAATGAAGTTCTACAACAAGCCATACTGCATGACCGCGCAGGACGAAGAAGAAATAGAACGCAAAGTATCGACATTCATCGAAGCTACCGAGACCGACAAAAACATTGTTGTTACAATGATTACCGCAAAAGGGCTCGAACTAAACGAACATTCCGAAGGCATACAAAAAGAAGTATCACTTGAGCAGTTATTTTTATAGCACAACAAATTTTACAAATACTTAATTACCAACACACTAAACCAAATAAACATCTATTTTTCACAAATGAAACTGGTCGCTAATGTACCAAAATCAGTACATTAGCGACCAATTTCATTTAAAAAGATTCACCTTCCAATTACTATTTATAACAATATCCGCAAGGTGTTCTTTCCATTCTCTTTGCCTCTTCTATACTAACCTGCTTAATATCGCCCCTGCAGTTGCCCAAACCTCTGCAATTTCTGCTTTTATGATAGGCTTTTGCATACTGTCCCGTGCAGATATAAACTGTATTTTCCACATTGTCGCTTTCGCAACAATCATCACAAGCGCAACAAGCATTTGCCTCATTTACAAACGTCATGCTATCTGATGGAGCCATCGAAATAACACCTACCAATACGACGAGAATAAAAATTAACTTTTTCATGATTCTTTACAATATCAATACTATTCGCTGTTTTTATTAAAAATATCTACACCATCACCGCTTCTCTTACTCTTACCAACTTCTCCAGCAAGGACTCAAGCAGGTCGAGGCGCAACATATTTGCGCCATCCGACTTTGCTACGGTGGGATTAGGATGAGTTTCCATGAAAAGACCGTCGGCACCGACAGCCACACCAGCCTTTGCCATTGCCTCAATCATCTGCGGAAGACCACCAGTTACTCCGCTTGTCTGGTTTGGCTGCTGAAGGCTGTGCGTAACATCAAGCACCACAGGATAACCAAGTTGCCGCATCGTTGGAATGCCTCGGAAATCTATCACAAGGTCGGTATAGCCGAAAGTAGTGCCGCGCTCGGTAAGCATGACATTTCTGTTGCCAGCATCAACGACCTTCTGTGCAGCAAACTTCATAGCTTCGGGCGAAAGGAACTGACCTTTCTTTATGTTTACAATCTTTCCCGTCTTTGCTGCAGCTACAAGCAAATCGGTCTGACGGCAGAGAAATGCCGGAATCTGCACAATATCGGCAACTTGAGCAGCAAATGCAGCCTCTTCAGGTGCGTGAATGTCGGTGCAAATAGGCACATTCAAATCCTTTTTTATCTTGGCAAGGATTTCCAATGCCGCCTCATCGCCTATTCCAGTGAACGAGCTTATACTGCTGCGGTTAGCCTTGCGGTACGACGACTTGAATACAAACGGAATATCAAGTTTTTCGCAAACCGACTTCACCGTTACGGCTGTTTCGTAAGTTATTTCAAAGTTTTCGACCACGCATGGCCCTGCAATCAGGAAAAAGTTGCTATGTCCTGTCAAATCCGATAAATTCATAAATGTATTTTTTTTGCAAAGATAAGCCATTTAGTTGGTTATACGGCAAAAAAGTTGTTGTCAGTCCGAAACGAAGATTTTATTTTTGCAGTATAAAACTACACAAAACATGGCATCATACCAATCATTTTACAAATCGCCAATCGGATTAATATCAATACTTTGCAACGAAAATGCAATATACTATATTGGCATATCGCGCATGAATTTAGAGGACGATTATTCAAACGAAAACGAACCTGAAATATCCAAGGTGGCTAAACGCTGGTTTGACATATACTTTTCGGGGGAAAAGCCGGACTTCACTCCAAACATTGAATTTTTTGGCACCGACTTCCAGAAAAAAGTATGGACAGAACTTTTATCTATACCATTTGGACATACAGCGACTTACGGAGAAATTGCAAAGCGTGTAGGCTGTCGCTGCGCACAAGCCGTCGGCCAAGTCATAGGGCAAAATCCGATACTAATAATCGTCCCATGCCATCGTGTAGTAGGAGCAAACGGCAAACTTGGCGGTTATTCGGTTGGCGAGGAAAGGAAAATATGGTTGCTTGAGAATGAAGGGGTTGAGGATTTTAGGGGTTCAACGTTTAAAGTTCAAGAGTTCAAAGTGAGCTTCGCGTTTGAGAATTTGAAAGATTTGAAGATTCGAGGATTCGATGATTTGATGATTTGAGTAACGGATGCTGAAATAAATTCAGCATGACTGTTTATAGTAATTATTATCAATTGTCTATTGTTTGTCGTAACGGATGCTGTTCTTCGACATGGCTCAGAAACCAATTCAGCATGACTGTTTTCGTTCTCTATCAATTGTCAATTATACATTATTAATTGTCCATTGTTAATTATCCATTGTAAATTGTACATTGTTAATTACCTTTGCATTATGAAACTTCTCGTGCTAAACTACGAATACCCTCCGCTTGGTGGTGGTGCCGGCTTAATTTCAAAAAACATTGCCGAAGGACTTGCTGCACTTGGCAACGAAGTTACAGTTCTTACAACCTACTACCAAGGCACAGAGGAGGATAGCATAGAAAACGGTGTACACGTAATCCGTCTTAAATCTAAACGCAAAGATGTATTCCAATCAAATGTCCGCGAAATGCTGTCGTGGATGTTTTGCGCAAAGCGTTTTCTGAAAAAGCATCTGGAAACCGAGAAATACAACCTGTGTTTCGCCAACTTTGCACTACCATGCGGCGAAGTTGCCTACAGCATGAAAGAAATGTTCCATCTCCCCTACACCATCATTTCGCACGGACACGACATCCCATGGTTCTTTCCTGAACAGATGATGTGGTATCATGCAGCTTGCTACCATTGGATCCGCAAGATATGCATGCAATCGAGACGAAACTATGTACAGTCTGACGAAATGCTAAGCAACATAAATGCTTTCCTGAGTGGCAATACTGCAAAAAACAAGCTCATATTCAACGGATGGGACCGCGACATGTTCTTCCCTGACGAAAGCAAGCGAGCCAGTAAGTTCACAATTCTTTTTGCAGGCAGGCTAGTAATGCAGAAAGACCCAATGACTTTCCTAAAGGCAATCAAAATCGTAAAGAACAAGCTTTTCGACTTTGAGGTTCACATAGTGGGCGATGGTAAAATGCGCAAAAAGATGGAGAACTTTGTTAAGCAGAACGGACTTGAAGACAATGTAATATTCAAGAATTGGCTTACTAAACCAGAAATCATTGCCGAGTACCAGTCGGCATCGCTCACGGTTATGCCGTCGCTTGCCGAAGGCATGAGCATGGCTCTGCTCGAAGCTCTTGCGTGCGGACAATACATAATAGCAACCAAGGTAAGCAACAACGAAAAACTTATAAGCGAAGGAATAAACGGTGACTTTATTGAGAAGAAAGACTACAATTCCTTAGCCAATAAAATATTACAATTTTACAATGATAAATTCCAGCACAGCTACATTGTTCCTTCCGAACACTTTGACAAACTTGCCGAGCAATTCGACTGGAAAAACATTGTAAAACAATACGATGAAGACCTAAAGGGGATTTTGGGTTCACGATTTTAGGCTTACCACTTTCGAGTTGCCCGACAAGGCACAATAGGATTACTGGCAGGGCATTTCTATTTAAGAAAAAAATGCATCTTCCACTAAAAATTCATAATCATACGACAAGTTTTGGCGCATGTCTGTTATAGATTTGCGAAAAAAAATAAGACTATGGAAGTACATTTCAGGGGAAAAATTATCATGGGGACAATTAAGGAGTTGTCAAGATGTGAGATATTCGTGTATGGCACCGACATGTATGGAAATCGTGTGGGACGAGCAGAAAAATTAGCATGTGATAAATTTGGGGCCGAACAAGGACAAAAGTCGGGGCCACAGGGACAATGTTACGCAATTCCAGTTGACCCACACAATCCCCAAGCGACAATACCATACGTAGATGAGTTTATCGAATACGTGAAAGACCGCCCATACAATCGGTTTCTAATTACGCGCATCGGCTGTGGCAACGGCAATCCAGACTACAGAGACAACATGTTTGCACCGATGTTCGACGAACTTTTCCCATTGCCCAATGTGGTTTTCTCCATCGATTGGGCACAAATTATTAATGGGAAACATCATAATGACAAAATAGTAAAACCTGATGCACCCAAAATTATTGACGAAGAGGTACTTAAAGAGTTGTGCCATAAATATCGCTATCAGATTAGTGCAAACTTTGTCAATTCGCTTCCCGACATCCGCGTGAGGTATGTCATCGACGACAACAAGTTCGGATATACATCTTTCGGCAATTTCTTCTTTTTTAGCGACCAAATGTATGTGTTCCCATATACCGATTATAATACCATAGGAACTGCCGAGCCGGAAGACACGGGGATTCCAACACCAACTATCAACTACAAATCCAATAGGGTGCGAATAAAAGTTCCAGAAAAATTCAGTCTTATGTCAAGGCAAAGTGGAAGGATAGTCGAACTGACAAGGGATAAGTTCAGGGAAATTCTTTCTGGATATGACGACACAAGATTGCTACATGTGCTTAATACTCACGATTATGCCGAATATGCCCGTCAACTTGCATACGAGGAAGCAATGCACCGTGGCATACCCGAGGATGACATTGATGTTTCGGGAACATTGCAGAAACAGTGGGACAAGTTGGAATGGGAAGCCAGGGAGAGGAACAGCGCCGAAGGATGCGTTCTGGATTATTTCAACGACGAATGTTGGAATCGTCCTACTCCGCGCAGGGTGATTTTTGCTGGTGTGCAGACACCTTTCCGCGATGTAAATGGCGAATGGATATATACTGGCGATGTGGTGAAACTTCAAGAAGCAAGTTCTTCTTCAGTCTGTTATTATCCAGTAGGAACAAATATGAATGCTGGTGTATATGCTTTTATGCTTGACCATAATTGTATTCATTTGTCAGCCAACGACAAAATGGAACGGGTGGGTACAGTGTTTTACGATCTTGATAGAGATGAATTTTCCAAAACTTTGATGAATAGGAATTATGATTATCTTTGTGATGCATACGGTGCATATATGTACAAAGGTAATTTAAACAAAGCGCTAATGAAGATTCAGTACACCCCGAATTTCTTTAAGAAAGATTTGGAGTACGCGGTTGTAAAGGCATTGGGTATTGAATATGATTGGAGAAAATAAACGAATAATAATGCCAACATACACCTACAAAATAACCTGTCCCTATTGCTCTCACAAGTTTGAATGGCATGATGGTAAAGTTGGTGACAAGATTTATCTGCACTGCGATATTTGTGGCAAGGAGTTGCTGTATCCCGATGATGAAGAATCGCTTTTTCCCGAATATCCTTCGTGCGAATGTGGCGGTTGGTTCGATAAAGCAGAGAGATGGACTCCGTATGTCTGTCCGAAATGCGGGCAAGAAATAGAACGTCACGAAGTCAGAAACACAATTGTTGTAGAAAAAAGCTAACGCTAACAATATCAAGACATATATTGTAGCCTCACTTTCTTACGAACACCATATACGTTTTCTTATCGTACTTGAATTTAAGAGTATCGCCAATCATCTCGTAAGTATCAACCTTGAGCATATTATTGATAAATACGACATTATCAGTACTATCATCCTCGGCAGGCAAATATGTAAAGCCAGTCCAAGTAATCTTATTATTTTTCTTTATGTCGTAGACTGCCGAAAAACTACTTGAAACCGACTCTCCCACCATTGATTTGTTTTTCAAAAAATGCAAGTTAAAGCATGTGTCTCCACCAGGTTTTGGCGATCGGTATTCTCCATTTGCATTTATTCGGAACAAATGCCAGTCGCCAATGAAACTATCATACTCATCTTCGTTAGCATCGCACGACACCAGCGAAACCCCAATAGATGCGACAATCAAAAAGAACAATATTTTTTTCATAAACAAAGATTTTCAACATTTACCGAAATTATTAATCTCCAATATTTCCACATCGGAAAGGCGGGATTTACATCCCATAGTACGCAAATTGTAATTGATTTGTGCAGTATTCTCTAGCACTTCCATCCTGTCGAAAGCCTCAAACAAAGTTTTACCGACTGTTATCGCGCCGTGCTTTGCCATAATTGCTGCATTGCAAGTAGCCATGAGCTTTGCACATGCCTCGGCAAGTTCGGGAGACCCCATCAGATGATAGCCGACAAGTCCAACATTGCCAAGCATGTAGCGTGCTTCGCCAGTAATTGCCGAATCAACAGCCTCACCAGCCACAGCAAACGTAGAGGCATAAACAGGATGCGAATGCACGATTGCCATTACATCCGGACGGCACTTATAGATATTAAGGTGCATCTGGGTCTCCATGCTTGGCTTCAGCTTTGGCGTAAGATTCTCACCATCGGGCGAAAAGATTATGACCTTGCGCATATCAATGCACGACTTGTCGCTCTGGCTTGCCGTAATGAAAACATAACCGTCGGCATTGCGCTGGCTTACATTTCCACCGCTGACAGTAGTCAGATGCCTGTCGTATAGACGACGCATCGTTTCTGCAACTCTTATCCGTTCAAGTTCTAACATCAGAATAGTTTTTTCAGTTCATTGGGCTTTACAATGCCCTTTTCTGTAATTATTCCCGCAATCAATTCTGCCGGAGTGACATCAAAGGCTGGATTTTTTGCGTGTGAAGTCGGGTTTGCCATGCGGAAAGTTTCAATATTTCCGTTTTCGGCAAGTCCCGAATACTTCAAAACTTCGTCCTCGTCGCGCTCCTCAATGTTAATATGCTTTCCATCTGGTGTTCCAAGATCAATTGTTGAGAGCGGAGCCGCCACATAAAACGGTATTCCATAATATTTTGCAGCAATAGCCTTCTCCATGGTACCAATCTTGTTGGCTGTATCGCCGTTGGCGGCAATGCGGTCGGCACCAACGATAACCATATTTATCTTGCCCAGCGACATATAATGAGCACCTGCATTGTCGGGAATAATAGCATGGTCAACACCTGCCGAAGCCAACTCCCACGCGGTGAGCCTTGCGCCCTGATTGCGGGGACGGGTCTCGTCGGCATACACGAAAATCTTTTTCCCAGACGCCTGAGCCGCATATATCGGAGCAAGCGCACTTCCATAGTCAACAAGAGCCAACCAACCTGCATTGCAGTGAGTTTCAATGCCAAAGCCATCCTTAATCAAGGTATTTCCATATTCACCAATCATACGTCCAGCCTCAGCGCACTCGTCGGCGACGGCAAAAGCCTCGCTCATAGCAAATTCGCGCGAAATATTTGCAGCTTTCAGTACCCTGTCGGTTGCATAGAAAAGATTTACGGCAGTAGGACGCGTAGAATCAATCTTCTTCTTTGCAACGGTAAGATTTTCAACAAGATGCTCATCATCGGAAGTACAAATTGCTTGATACATCCCGTAAGCGGCAGCCGCACCTATTGAGCCTGCGCCACGTGTTATCATTGTCTTGATAGCCATACAAGTATCGTCCAATGTTTCGGCTCTGAAAATCTTAAAATCAAATGGAAGCAAGTTCTGCTCAACCATACATACGGATGTTCCTTCCATCCAAATAGCTCTATAATGTATTCCGTTTACATTCATTACAATAGCGAATGTTTTGAAAAATGTTCGATAACAGATTCCGCGTATGTCTTTGATACAGGAATTTCAGGTGAATTGGCAAAATCAAGATCTAAAAACAAACCGCTCTTTTCTTTACGCAACACCTTAACCTTATTAAAATTAACAACATACGAACGATGACAGCGCACAAGATCACACTCAGAAAACGTATCTTCAATAGATTTGAGCGTCGACCTAAGCATAAAGCGAGAAAACTTACCCTTATTGGAATAGTAAATATTGACATAATTGTCAGCCGATTCCACATACAGCAAATTATCTATGTCAACAGAAAGCTTCAGCTGTCCCTTGTCATCATTGAAATTAAGAATATTGTGTTTAGAGTCGGGCTGATCCTTCAACAAAAGTTCTGTCTCGGAAATTGACTTGGACATATCAGACTTATCGTCATCAGATAAGGCAGTACGCTCCTTTTCATATTTTTCCTGCTCATTTTTAACCTTCAGCGCCGCATACATCCACGAAAAGATATATGGAACAAGCAGAATAAGAGCCACATACATAAATATTCTTGGGAATATATCAAAATATCCCAGACCTTTATAATTGGGGTCATACAAGTATGCAAAAAAAGTATAGAAAGCCGACAAAACCGCAAGTTCTACAGCTATCCATACCAAAAAACCCTTGAAATTCAAGACCACCTTATTGCGAAGAATATACATTAACGAACGGCTTGCTAGCAACACAAGGAAACCTATTCCAACAACAGACAAAACCGTTATTACATAATCATCAGTACCCTCCCAGTCAACCCACGACTTAACATTAAAAGGATTCACAAGAAAGATAAAACCGATAGCAAAAGCATAAACAAAAACCAAGAAAGTGGCAATGTTTCTTTTACGGTTAAAATATTTAATTATCGTATCTTTCAAATCAAATACCTATTCAAAAATTAGGGCGCAAAAGTACACCTTTTTTGTCAAAAAAAGAAAACAAATTATCAACAAGCAATCCCCAAGCTATTTTCCGCTCCTTCATTCATAAATAACTGTCTTATTGGTGTATTTATCTTTTTAGTTCGTATTATGAGAATAAAAACAACATGCATTTTGTATTATGGACAATGTCATTAACATGGAAAATTGTAAACGATCATTGAAATATAAAATACTCCAATAAATTTTCCTCACATATATGTTTTTCTAAAAATATAATGTATCTTTGCCAATCATTTTTTCAAAAATTAAAAGATAATATTATGATAAGAACACGCGAACAGTATTTGGCAGCCCTCAAGGCAATGAGACCAAATATCTACAAGAATGGAGAATTAATCACCGATGTTACAACCCACCCTGCAACTCGTCGTACAGTTGAAAGCCACGCACGCGCATACGATGGTGCAGCTTGCGAAGAAAAGAAGGACATCTTCACAACTGTTTCCGATTTCACAGGAAAGCCGATTATGCGTTTCAACAGCATGATGAGAACCCTCGAGGACATCATGAACAACGCACGCATGAAACGTGAAATGTACCGTCAGACTGGTACCTGCTCGGGCGGAACCTGCGTTGGCTGGAACGCTCAGAATGTAATGTGGGCTGTTACCCACGACATTGATGCCGAATTTGGCACCAACTATCAGGAAAGACTGAAAGCATGGATACTTTCGGCACAGGAACGCGGAATCCTCTGCGCAGCAGCTCTTACCGATGCAAAGGGTAACCGTAGCATGAAGCCTCATCAGCAGCCTTGCCTCGACAGCAATGTCCACATCGTTGAAAAGCGTGCCGACGGTATCGTAGTTCGCGGTGCCAAGGTTATGATTTGCGGTGTTGCAGCATCAGACGAAATCTTCATCCTCCCGGGTTCGGGCTACAAGGACACCGATGCCGACTTTGCAGTATCGTTCGTTTGCCCGCGCGACATCGAAGGCCTCACAATAGTTGAAACCCGCCGTCCGAGCGACGACCGCGAATACAAGCAGAACTGGGATATTCCAGAAACTGGTATCACTCAGGCTTACCTGCTCTTCGACAATGTTTTCATTCCGAACGAAAGAGTATTCATGGCTGGCGAATTCAAGTATTCGGGCAAGGTTATCGAATACTTCACCGCAAACTACCGCGCTTGCATAGGTGCTTGCGTTGCAGGTCAGGGCGACATCATGATTGGTGCAAGCATGCTTATGGCTCGCGCAAACGGCATCTCATCGAAGAAATTCGATGACAAGCTTGTTGCAATGGCAGCAAACAACGAAACCACTTTCGGTCTTGGCGTTGGTGCAATGGCACTCGGCGGACAGAAGAACGGCGTTTGGGTATCGAACTCGAAGATTGCTCACCTCAACAAGATGTATGTTGCTACATTGCCATACGAAACCAAGCGTCTCTGCCAGGAAATCGGCGGCGGTATCGTTGAAACAGGTTGCGCACCTACCTACGAAGACTTCCACAATCCTGCTTACGGTGAATTCATCACCAACATCATCAAGGCTGGCGACTGCTCGACCGAAAGCCGCATGAGAGCCGTTAGACTTTCGGAGTGGTTGACTATCGGTGCTGGCGTACCAGGTTGTATGCACGGTGGCGGTTCACCCGATGGAGCAAAGATGGTCGTAAAGGCTTCTACCCCATTCGAGGAATACGCCGAAATGGCAAAGAAGGTTGCTGGTATCACCGAAGATATTCCAGACCCAGTGGTTGTAAAGAAATAAATATCATAAAATGGCGGTTGCAGTCATGCAATCGCTATTTTTAATATTGTTAATAGCAAAATTAAAATAAAGGAATTATGTTTCAATTTTTCACTGAAGATCAGAAGATGTTGCAGACGGTAGTCCGCGAATTCGTTGAACAGAAAATAGCTCCACACGCAGCAGAATGGGACGCAGAAGACAAATGCCCGGTAGAACTTTGGCCGGAACTCGGTCAGATGGGTATGCTCGGTTGCTTTGTTCCGCAGCAGTACGGCGGCGTTGGCCTCGGACTTACCGAAAGAGCAATCATTATAGAAGAAGTTTCGCGCTACTCGGCTGGCCTCGGCATAGCAATAATGACCCACGACCTTGGCGTTGCCGCTATCCTCAACTGGGGTACCGAAGAGCAGAAGCAGAAATACTTGCCCGAACTTTGCGCAGGCACAAAGGTTGGCGGTCTTTCGGCAACCGAACCTACTGGCGGTTCAGACCTTGGAAACCAAGGAACTACAATCGACAAGACCGAAACCGGATATGTTGTTAATGGTCGTAAGTGCTTCATTACCAACTCGCACATTGCAAATGTAAATGTAATTATCGGTTGCAGCGGTGTAAACGAAAAGGGCCGCAAGATATTGAGCGCAGTAATCGTTCCGCCCGAGACTCCGGGTTTGGCACCAGGCCGCGAAGAACACAAGCTCGGTCTTAAGGGTTCGGTAACTGGCGAAGTTATCCTCAACGATGTTAAGATTGGCGACGATTGCATGCTCAGCAAGGTGGGCGACGGTATGAAGGTTGCAATGCACACCATCGGACACTTCGGTCGTTCGGGTATGGCAGCTATCGCAACTGGCGTTCTCAAGGCTTGCCTCGAAGACGGTATCAAGTTCGCAAAGGAACGCGTTGTTTACGGAAAACCTCTCACAGCATTGCAAGCAATCCAGTTCCTCATCGCTGAGAACAAGGTTGAATACGAAGCTGCAGAAAATATGCTTTTCAACGCAACTGCAATCTACGACCGTGGTACTGAATGTGTTCCCGATGTAGCAGCAGCCAAGTTGTATGCTTCTGAAGCAGCTATCCGCGCAGCAAAGCGCACCATCGAACTTATGGGTGGCTACGGCGTAATCAACGAATACGCAGCAGGCAGATATATGCGTGATGCTCTTGCAATCGTTCCTTCGGGTGGTACTTCAGAAATCATGAAGATTATCATCGCTGGTGGCTTGACAAGATAATAATATTATTATAAGGTGGAGATGCTTAAGTCTCCACTTTTTTTAATACCTAAAACAGGGAAAAAATAATCAAAAAAACGCAATAATTATGCTATTAAACATTACCGAAACAACCATGCCATTGTGGGCAAGTATACCATTTGTTCTTATGCTGCTCATGATTGCAGTATGCCCGCTGATACACAAATTAGAACATTGGTGGGAAAGCAATAAAAACAAGCTTCTAGTTTCATTAATACTTGGAACCCCAGTAGCTATTTTTTTAATAGTAAACGGATTGACGCACAATCTAGAGCACCAGTTGCTGTTCGACTATATACCGTTCATAATATTATTGGGCTCATTGTTCGTAATCACAGGCGGCATACATCTGAAAGGCGACATCGAAGCAACGCCAAAAATCAACACCTTGTTCCTAGGACTTGGCGCAATACTGGCATCAATAATGGGAACAACCGGTGCAGCAATGCTTCTCATCCGCCCTGTAATCCGTACAAACGCCGAACGCAAGTACAAGGTACACACCATATTGTTCTTCATCGCTTGCGTCGCAAACTGCGGTGGACTTCTCACGCCACTAGGCGATCCGCCTCTGTTCCTGCTCTATCTGCGCGGTGCCGACTTCACTTGGTTCCTGCATCTCGTACCAGAATGGGCATTTACTAACATTATGCTGTTGCTCATATATTTCATTCTTGATACACACTACTACAAGAAGGAAAATCCTGCCGACATTATGCTCGACAAGACCTTGAGTCAGCCTATCAGACTTGAAGGAAAGTTAAATTTCCTTTGGCTAGCTGGCGTTGTTGCTTCGGTAGCTTTCATCAATGCAGGTACAATCCCAGCAATGGGCGAAGAAGACGCTCCGATGTGGATAAAGTTCCTGCGAGAATATGTCCTTTTGGCACTTATAATATTGTCGCTTCTTACAACCAAGAAGAAGGTTCGCACAGACAACAAGTACACTTGGACTCCAATTATCGAGGTTGCAGTATTGTTCCTCGGAATCTTCACCACAATGGTTCCAACTATGATGTACCTAAAGGCACACGCAGGAGGATGGGGACTTAACGATCCGTGGCAGTTCTACTACCTTACAGGCGCAATGAGCTCCTTCCTCGACAATGCACCTACAGCACTTGCATTCCATGGAGTAGCATCGGCACCGGGCATTAATTTTGGCAGTAGTATAACTATGGTGGCTGGTATTCCAGAAATCCTGCTGAAGGCTATTTCGGTTGGTGCAGTATTCTTTGGTGCAATGACCTACATTGGCAACGGACCTAACTTTATGGTTAAGTCAATCGCAGAAGAAAATGGAATCAAGATGCCGTCATTCTTCGGATACATCATAAAGTTCTCATTGATTGTACTTCTTCCTGTTTATGTTTTGACACAAATAATATTTCTGTGGCTGTTAGCATAAAGGAAAACAACTAAATGTAAAGCACTAAATACCATCAGACATTAGCAACCAAACAAAATAAAAGTTGTAAAAAAATAGAAAATTGTTCATCAAAAAGCAATATCTTTGCAATAGAAATTTTTAATTATTTAACAAAATGAAAAGAATATTAACAATTATCGTAAGCGCTTTATTTATAGCGTTTATGGCTGTTTCATGCAGCGACAACGAAAAAAAAGACGAGGGTAACAAAAATTCTAACGCTACAGAAGACACTCAAAAATGGACATCTCCTGAACCCGATGACAAAAAAGATGATAAAAAAACTGAAGCTCCTAAAACAGAGGCCAAAAGTTCAATGATTACAAGATCCGACATTGACAAAGTAAACAACTTCATTGTAAATGGAAAATGTGACGAGGCTGTTAAAATAATAAAAAGCTGGAATGGCAAAAAGCCTAGCGAAGGAATAAACGTATTAACAGATATTATTCACGAAGGACAATGTGTTAAGGAAGTTGCTGACGCTCTTAACGAACTACTTGAGGCTAGAAAGAATGCTGCTAAGTAACACTAAAAATCATATTGACTAGTCCTAAATAACCGTTACAGGTTTTTACGGGACAAAGATACAATTAAA
>Ga0310696_10002485_pt1 | contig 24280 bp, 20 predicted proteins | sample AusTroGonzalo_MG_4_FD_203885 | JGI IMG/M metagenome (GOLD analysis project Ga0310696, IMG submission 203885) | Bovine rumen microbial communities from tropical cattle in Woodstock, Queensland, Australia - Gonzalo_02 (v2) (version 2) | ecosystem: Host-associated > Mammals > Digestive system >...
AAAAAAATACATATCAACATGCAACTTTTGGGCGGTGAACTACGTCAAATAGATAGAAACCCCTAAAAGTGAACGATTATGATTCTATCAACAACCCCACAGATTGAAGGTCATCCCATCCGCGAGTACAAAGGCGTGGTGACCGGTGAAACCATTATTGGTGCTAACATGTTCAAAGATTTACTAGCTGGCATTCGCGACATCGTAGGTGGTCGATCAGGCAGTTACGAGAAGGTGCTTATGGAGGCCAAGGACACCTCTATCCAAGAGATGATGCAGCGAGCTCAAGCCTTAGGTGCTAACGCTATCGTAGGCATCGACATAGACTACGAAACCGTTGGGAGCAACGGCTCCATGCTCATGGTTGCCACCAGCGGCACTGCCGTCGTCATCTAAATAATAATGAGGAGTCTTAACGGCTCCTCTTTTTTTTGTTTTATTTTTTTAGCAAAAGACTTGGAAGTTTCGCAAATTGTTTGTAAATTTGTGGCCATAATTGGCATAACTAAAAATTCATAAACGATATGAAGAAACTTTCGATAATAACCTTGCTTCTGGCCGCAGTGCTGATGATGGGCTGCGACAAGGATTCGAGTCAGGAGCTTACTAAAAAAGCAGACAGTCTGATAGAAACGGCTCACAAGCAGAGAGACTATAACCTGATGCTGCAACTGGCTGACAGTCTGGAGAAAGAGGGAGGTCTTTCGACTGCCAAGGCTTACTATTGGCGAGGCTATGCCAGCGACAGACTGAATCAGAAGCGCATGGCAGAGTTCTTTTGGAACGGATCGCTCGATGCTGCCAGCAACTCTACCAACGAAGAAGATATTGAAATCTACGCCAAGACTGCCAGCCATCTGGCTAACCTGCTCAGTGTGAGGGGCGACTATGAAAATGCGCTGAACATAGCGGTACCTGTGGCCAACAGATTGGAGAAACTGCAGTGCGACACGATCAGCGACTACATCAATCTGCTGATCTACATCGGATGCTGTCAGGCAGGTCTCGGTCAGGGCGGTGAATCGACCACAGACGGCTTTGACCGTGCTTACAAGAAGCATCTGGATAATATTGAAAAGAACCATACCGACGAGTCATATAAGAATGCCATCGCAGGACTGATTAACATAGCATACATTTGTAACTACACGAAAAACTACCGAGAAGCGCTGAACTGGATTGCGAAGTTCGGAGAGTTGCTGGGCGAGTATGAGCAGCGCCCCAACACCGATGGGGACTACGTGGATAAGCAGGTGGCGCGCTTTGCCATCTACAAGGCTATTGCGCTCGATGGACTGGGTATGAAGGAGGAGGCAACAAAGGTGTATGACGAGTATCTGGAGACTGACTACAGCAAAACGCCCGAAGGTAAGCTGAACGCCAATGAATATTTAACGAAGGTGAACCGATGGGAAGAGGCAGCCGACAACTATAGCAGTCTCGACATCATGCTGGCAAGAAACAAGGCTTACTCGCTCGAAGATATCCGGGATCTGCTGGTGAAGAAATACCAGGCTAACCTGAAAGCTGGACGTAGGGATTCGGCAGCCATGGTAAGTTTGCAGATCAGCGACGCGCTCGACAAGGCCTTCGCACAAGCTAAGCAAATTGACGAGCAGGAGCAATCGACCATCGTGAAGATCGCGGGAGAGATGACGGCCAACAACGAAAAAGTAGAAAGGATGAAGATTTACGGGCTATTGGGTATTCTGGGGCTCGCTATTCTGGTTTTCCTCTGTATCCTACTCTACCGTCGTATTGCCTTGCAACGTCTAAGGAAACAATACAAAAACCTGGAAGAGAGTTGCAGACTGGTGGAGGAAGATACTGCCGACAAGGAAAGGACTGCTACGGAGCATCGCATCACGCAGGCCATTCAGCAGAAGATGGTTCCCGAGGCATTGCCTCAGTATAAGGGGCTCGGACTCTATGCCACAATGACGCCCAGTGCTGGTATCTGTGGCGACCTCTACGACTGCATGATTCGCGAAGACAAACTGATATTCTGCATCGGTAATCCTGTGGCTGAGGATACCCATTCATCGGTAATGGCTGGTATGGTGTGGGCGCTCTTCAGAAGCGCTGCCATGCATGAAGAAACGCCTCAGAATATCGTGACTGACATCAACAACGCCCTCACGAAGAATGGCGAGATTGATATGGGCGTAACGCTCTTCGTGGGTGTGCTCGATCTGAAGACGGGTATGCTGAACTACTGCAATGCAGGACATGGCACAGCCCTGTTGCTGAACGAGGAGGTGAACCTATTGCCAGTTGGTGAGAATCCACCTCTGGGCGTTCAAGTGAATTGGGACTTCGTAGAGCAGGAAGTGGAGATGGTGAAGGGCTCACTGTTGTTCCTCTATACCAGCGGACTGGCTCTGGCCACAAACGGCAAGCAGAAACAATATGGTGAAAAGATGGTGCACGGAGCTGCGCTACAGGCCATGAAGATGAATGCATCACCAAAACCCTTCATCGAGAATGTTCAGCAGACCATCGACAAGTTTATAGATGGTACCCCGCAGACCCGGGATATGACGATGTTAGTCATTAAACGGTTATAAAGAAATATCCCCAACCAATCGGCTGGGGATATTCCTTTTTTATTTCTTGTCTTCTTTCTTAGGCTCTTCCTTCTTAGCGGGCTTGTAACGCTTGTTCAGACCATTGATCACATCGTTGGTGATGTCGAACTTCTGATTAGCCATCAGGATGTTGTCACCAGCCTTTGAGAGGATCATGTCGTACTTCTTATCGGTGTTGTAAGCCTTGAGGAAGTTCTGGAGAGAGTCGCGCAGGGCCTCGTTGAACTTGGCAGTCTCGGTAGCGAGCTCGTTCTCCAGACGAGCCTGAAGCTCCTGAAGATCACGCTGCTGGCGCTCGATAGCGGCCTGCTGACTGGCAGCCTGCTCACGACTGGTGAAACCGTTATTGTTCAGCTTCTGCTGGAAATTGTTCACAGCTGCCTGAAGCGCATTACCCTTCTGAGTAAGCGTGTTGCGGGCATTGTTTGACTTCTTCTGAAGCGTCACACTGTAATCCTTGGCAAAGTCGTACTGCGTCATCAGTGAATCTACTTCGACATAGGCGATCTTCAAACCGGATGCTGAAGCACTGTCAGCGGCGGGCTGCTCGTCCATCTTGGACTCAGCATTGTTGCACGATACCATCATAGCTGCGATGGCGAGTGCAGAGAAAATGTACTTTTTCATTCTATTTGTTTTTTAATGTTTAATGTCTATCGTTCATCGACCGCATACGGGCTCTTGGTACGGAGTTCCCGATCCTGATCCATTACACAATGAATACCCCGCTCCTTCATGGCCTCTGAGTCGTGAATATGCTGGGAAGAGAACTTCCCGTCCTTACGGAAAAAGAGTTTCACGCAGAAAAATGCCATTCCAATAGCAATTATTAACGTGCTGATGAGCAAAGTTTCAATCATTTTTTGTAATTTTGCGCATAATTTCGGCTGCAAAGGTACGAATAAAAGATCAAACATCGATGATTATACATAAAAAAATACATTAATAATGAATAAAAACGATTTAAAACCCGCTATTGTCTTTGCTGAATTTGCGAAGATTAACGAAATTCCTCGCCCTTCGAAGCGCGAAGAGAAAATGATAGAGTATCTGAAGAACTGGGGCCAGAGCCACGGACTGGAGACGAAAGTTGATGAAACTGGCAACGTGCTGATCAGCAAACCAGCCACCAAGGGTATGGAGCAGTGCAAGACGGTGATTCTGCAGAGTCACATGGATATGGTGTGCGACAAACTCGTGGATGTGGAGTTCGACTTCGACAAGGATGCCATTAAGACTTACGTGGATGGTGAGTGGCTGACGGCTGAGGGAACGACACTGGGTGCTGACGACGGTATCGGTTGTGCCATCGAACTGGCAATCCTTGCCAGCGACGACATTGAGCATGGCCCTATAGAGTGCGTGTTTACCCGTGACGAGGAGACAGGACTGACGGGTGCAGAGGGCATGAAGGCTGGATTTATGACGGGCGACTATCTCATCAACCTCGACTCTGAGGACGAGGGCGAGATCTTCGTTTCATGTGCTGGCGGTCGTAACACCACAGCAAAATTCAGCTTCGAGCGCACAGAGGCTCAGCAGGGCAGTTTCTTCCTGAAGGGATCGCTGAAAGGTCTCGTAGGTGGACACTCGGGCGACGATATCAATAAAAAGCGCGCCAACGCCATTAAGCTCCTGGCTCGATTCATCTTCCAGGAGATGAAACGCTACGAGGGCATCCAACTGGCACAGTTCCATAGCGGCAAGTTGCACAACGCCATTCCTCGCGATGGTTACTTCGTGATAGCCGTACCCAACGACCTGAAGGAGAACGTGCGTGCTGACTGGAACATCTTCGCATCGGACGTTGAGGACGAATTCCACGTGACAGACACGCAGATGGTTTGGAACATGGAGAGTACGGAGGCTGAAAAGGTGATTGAGCCCGAGGTGGCCAAGAAGTTCGTGTGGGCTGTGCAGGCTGTGGATAATGGTATCTACGCCATCTGTCAGGACGAGGCTCTGGGAGGTATGGTTGAGACGTCGTCGAACATCGCCAGCATCCACACCTCGGAGAACACCATCGACATTCTGAGCAGTCAGCGTTCGAACGTGATGTCGAACCTCGACAATATGTGTGCCACCATTCAGGCTGTGTTCGAACTGGCTGGCGCAGAGGCTATCTCGTCAGACGGTTATCCTGCCTGGAAGATGAAGGCTGACTCAAAGCTGCAGGAGATCGTGGTGGCCTCGTACAAGAAACTCTTCGGAAAGGCACCTGTCGTTCGTGGTATCCACGCAGGACTGGAGTGCGGACTCTTCTCAGAGCGCTATCCGCAGCTCGACATGGTAAGCTTCGGCCCTACCCTGCGCTTCGTACATACGCCCGACGAAAGACTTCATATCCCCACGGTGCAGATGGTTTGGGATCATCTGCTCGACGTGCTTAAAAACATTCCGCAGAAATGAGGTCGCGCGCGTATATTATAATAGGTGGAATATCGGCACTGCTGCTGTTCGCTTCGTGCGGACAGCAGTATCATGCCGAAAAGACGGTGGAGGATTTTGTGGAAGCCAACATGGAGGAACCAAGCCAGATGAGCTATCGCGACTATGCCGACATCGGTACCACGCGCCACATCAACGACTCACTGATCGCACTGATGCGCACGAGAGGGGCTGAAAGGTTTAAGAAGGGTATCAGCTATGGCGAAATGCCCGAAGGTGACCTTTTCTACCTGAGAATGAGATATGTACACAAAGGTGACACGCTACAAAACACATTCTATCTGAATCAAGAGCTGACGGAGGTTGTGGCCTTCAAATAACTTTTTCAAAAAAAAGTGGCGAAAAATTTGCAGGATTGAAATAAAAGCAGTACCTTTGCACCCGCATTTGAGGAGATAACCCCAAGGTTTCTAGGCTCCGATGTCCTTTGGAAGGATGGGTGAGTGGCTGAAACCAGCAGTTTGCTAAACTGCCGTACGGGTTCCCGTACCGGGGGTTCGAATCCCCCTCCTTCCGCAACCGAGGGGTCTTGCTCCAAGAGAATGCAGCGCGGTCGATTCATCTAATGGTTAGGATACAAGATTCTCAATCTTGGCATAGGGGTTCGATTCCCCTATCGACTACTAAGAGGGGCTTTAAGCCCCTTTTTTTATAAGAAACAAAAACAACGTAATAGTACACAATCACAATGGTAAAAATCTCAAAAGAAGCCGCTCTGGAGTATCATGAGAGCGGACGCCCAGGAAAAATCGAAGTGAAGCCCACGAAGGCTTATCGCACACAAACCGACTTGAGTCTCGCCTACTCTCCCGGTGTGGCTTATCCCTGTCTGGAAATTCAGGAGGATCCCAACGCTGCGTATAAATACACGGATAAGGGTAACCTCGTAGCTGTGATTTCAAACGGTACGGCAGTGCTCGGTCTGGGTGATATCGGCGCTATGAGTGGCAAGCCTGTGATGGAGGGTAAAGGTCTGCTCTTCAAGATATATGGTGGTATCGACGTGTTTGATATCGAGGTGGCTGAGAAGGATCCTGAGAAATTCTGTGAGGCCGTAGAGCGCATCGCTCCTACCTTTGGCGGTATCAACCTCGAGGATATCAAGGCGCCTGAGTGCTTCTATATTGAGGAGCGCCTGAAGAAGACACTCGACATCCCCGTGATGCACGACGACCAGCACGGTACAGCCATCATCTCGGCTGCAGGACTGAAGAATGCGATGGAGGTGATCGGTAAGGACATCAAGAAGGTGAAGATTGTGGTGAATGGTGCTGGTGCTGCAGCTATCAGTTGTACCAAACTCTATATGGCCATCGGTGCTCAGAAGGAGAACATCGTGATGCTCGACTCGAAGGGGGTGATCTCTACCGAGCGTCAGGATCTGAACGAGCAGAAAAAATTCTTCGCTACTTCGCGCACAGATATCCACACACTGGCAGAGGCCGTGAAGGATGCTGATGTGTTTGTAGGTCTCTCGAAGGGTAATGTACTCTCTCAGGATATGGTGAAGTCGATGGCTAAGGATCCTGTGATCTTCGCTCTGGCCAATCCCGTGCCTGAGATTTCATACGAGGATGCCATGGCTGCTCGTCCCGACGTGCTGATGTCAACAGGTCGTACAGACTATCCTAACCAGATTAATAATGTGATTGGCTTCCCCTATATCTTCCGTGGTGCGCTCGATGTACACGCTACAGCTATCAACGAGGAGATGAAACTGGCAGCTGTTCACGCTATTGCCGACCTCGCTAAGCAACCTGTACCCGACGTGGTAAACGATGTGTATCATGTGAATAACCTCTCCTTCGGACGCGACTACTTTATTCCGAAACCTGTGGATCCACGCCTGATCACCGAGGTGTCATCAGCCGTTGCCAAGGCAGCCATTGAGAGTGGTGTTGCTCGCAAGAAGATTGAGGACTGGGAGGAGTATAAGGACTCGCTGTCAGTGCTACTCGGACAAGAGACCAAACTGACGCAGAAGCTCTATGCCACTGCTGCTGCACATCCGCAGCGTGTGGTCTTTGCAGAGGCTGTACACCCAACGATGCTGAAGGCTGCCGTACAGGCTAAGGCTGAAGGTATCTGTTATCCCATTCTGTTAGGTAACGACGAGGTGATCATGAAACTCGCCAAGAGTCTGGATCTGAGTCTCGACGGCATTGAGATCGTGAACCTGCGCCATCCCTCTGAGCAGGAGCGTCGTGAGCGTTATGCTCGCATCCTGACAGAGAAACGTCAGCGTGAGGGTTACACCTTCCAGGAGGCCAACGATAAGATGTTTGAGCGCAACTACTTCGGTATGATGATGGTGGAAACGGGTGAGGCTGATGCCTTCATCACTGGTCTCTACACGAAGTATTCGAATACCATCAAGGTAGTCAACGAGGTGATTGGTATCCGTCCGGAGTACAAGCACTTTGGTACGATGCACATCATCAACTCGCCTAAGGGCACATATTACATTGCCGACACGATGGTAAACGAGAATCCGGATCGTGAGACGCTGCTCGACATCTCGAAGCTGATTGCTACAGCCGTACGCTTCTTCAACGAAAAGCCTGTCATTGCTCTCGTATCGCACTCCAACTTCGGTAGTAACACGAGCGACGGCGCCCTGAAGGTAAAGGAGACAGTGGCCAAGATGCAGGAGCTTTATCCTGACCTGCCCATCGATGGCGAGATGCTGCTGAGCTTCGCCCTCGACAACGAACTGAGAGATCAGGAGTATCCGTTTACAAAGGTGAAAGGCAAGAAAGTGAATACGTTGGTATTCCCCAACCTCACCTCTGCCCGCTCCTCTTACAAGATGTTGCAGATGCTGGGTAGCGATGCGGAAATCATCGGCCCGATCCAGATGGGACTGAACAAGCCTATCCACTTCATCGACTTTGGTGCTTCAGTTCGCGATGTGGTGAACATCGTGGCTGTGGCTACTATCGATGCCTATGTGGACAAGATCAAGTCAAAAATTTCAGTCATGGGTAAGTAAGCACTCATTATTATATTAATAGAAAGGGTTGCAACTATCAGGTTGTAACCCTTCTTTTGTGCCCGAACACAAGGACGAGGTTCCGTTTTGTCCTTTTGACTTGATTTATATCAATTAAGTTACAAAAAGTTAGATATTCGAAGAAAAAAGTGATAAAAAGTTTGTTATTTCGATTTTTTGCTGTAATTTTGCAACCAGAATTTGAAAATTAATCACAAACAAACAACTTAAAAAAAGAAAAAGATTATGAATGCAGCAAAAGTTGTAGAGGATCTGAAACAGAGATTCCCCAATGAGCCGGAGTACATCCAGGCAGTTTCCCAAGTTCTTCCCACCATCGAGGAGGAGTACAACAAGCACCCCGAGTTCGAGAAGGCAAACCTCATCGAGCGTCTTTGCATCCCCGACAGAGTGAACGAGTTCCGTATCACATGGGTTGACGATAAGGGCAACGTACAGACCAACATGGGTTACCGTATCCAGCACAACAACGCCATTGGCCCGTACAAAGGCGGTCTCCGTTATCACAAGAGTGTGAACCTCGGTATCCTGAAGTTCCTTGCTTTCGAGCAGACCTTCAAGAACTCTCTGACCACACTGCCTATGGGTGGTGCCAAGGGTGGTTCAGACTTCTCTCCCCGTGGCAAGAGCGACGCTGAGGTGATGCGCTTCTGCCAGGCATTCATGAATGAGCTCTATCGCGTGATTGGTCCCGATGAGGACGTTCCCGCTGGTGATATCGGTGTAGGTGGCCGTGAGGTTGGTTATCTCTTCGGACAGTATAAGAAGCTCACACACCAGTTCCAGGGTGTGCTGACAGGTAAGGGACTCAGCTTCGGCGGTTCTCTGATTCGTCCTGAGGCTACTGGTTATGGTTGCGTTTACTTCCTGACTTCTATGCTCGCTACCCGTGGTATCGAACTGAAGGGTAAGAAAGTGCTGATCTCTGGTTCTGGTAACGTAGCACAGTATGCTACTGAGAAGTGCATCCAGCTCGGTGCTATCCCCTTGACACTCTCTGACTCAGACGGTTATATCTTCGATCCCGATGGTATCACACAGGAGAAGCTCGAATATGTGAAGGAACTGAAGAACGTAGAGCGTGGTCGTATCAAGGAGTATGCTGAGGAGTATCCCAACGCTGTATATCACGCTGGTGAGCGCCCCTGGCATGAGAAGGCCGATATCGCACTGCCTTGCGCTACACAGAACGAGATCAACGGTGAGCAGGCTCAGGCTCTGATCGACAACGGTGTCATCGCTGTTGCTGAGGGTGCTAACATGCCTTCACTGCCCGAGGCTATCAAGATCTTCCAGGATGCCAAGATTCTCTATGCTCCTGGTAAGGCTTCTAACGCTGGTGGTGTATCAGTATCTGGTCTTGAGATGTCACAGAACTCTGAGCGTCTGAGCTGGACTTCTAAGGAGGTTGACGACTATCTGAAGCGCATCATGAACGATATTCATGAGAACTGCGTGAAGTATGGTACTCAGGCTGATGGTTACATCAACTACGTGAAGGGTGCTAACGTAGCTGGCTTCATGAAGGTTGCTAACGCCATGATGGCTCAAGGCATTGTGTAAAAATTGAAATTCAATCTTACAAATAGAAAGGACTGACTCGAAAGAGTTGGTCCTTTTTGTTAATTAATCATAAATCGAGGCAAAATAAATCAATCTTCAATCTTCAATCTTCAATAATCTTTGTACCTTTGCAGCCGCTTTTGTCCCCCGTAGGGGGAAATAGGGGCCAGAACAGGCGCTTGCTCCTATCATTATTAACCCTTTAAAGATGGTCTGGTAAACGTCTGTTCAGACCCCGCCCTGACAAACAAACGAGGGGCAACAATTTTTTTATATTATGTCAGATTTAACAAAGAACGTACAGCCGCTCGACGATTTCAATTGGGAAGAGTTCGAGAATGGCACGCCCGCTGGTGTCAGCCGTGAGGAACTTGACAAAGCGTACGACGAAACCCTGAACAAGGTAGCCGACCACCAGGTGGTTGAGGGTACCGTTATCTCCGTTGACAAGAAGGAGGTAGTGGTTAACATTGGCTACAAGAGCGACGGTATTATCCCCGCATCAGAATTCCGCTACAACCCCGACCTCGCTGTAGGCGACAAGGTTGAGGTGTATGTAGAAAGCGCAGAGGACAAGAAGGGCCAGCTGATCCTCTCTCACAAGAAGGCTCGCATGTCTAAGTCTTGGGATCAGGTCAACGATGCTCTCGAGCAGGATGCCGTTATCCAGGGATTCATCAAGTGCCGCACAAAGGGCGGTATGATTGTCGATGTGTTTGGAATCGAAGCATTCCTCCCCGGCTCTCAGATCGACGTTCACCCCATACGCGACTACGATCAGTTCGTTGGCAAGACCATGGAGTTCAAGGTTGTCAAGATCAACCAGGAGTTCCGCAATGTCGTTGTTTCTCATAAGGCTCTCATCGAGCAGGAGCTCGAGGCCCAGAAGAAGGAGATCATCGGCAAGCTCGAGAAGGGTCAGATCCTCGAGGGTACTGTTAAGAATATCACGAGCTACGGTGTATTCGTTGACCTCGGTGGTGTTGACGGACTCATCCATATCACAGACCTCTCTTGGGGCCGCGTTGACGATCCCCACAAGGTGGTGGAGCTCGATCAGAAGATCAACGTGGTTATCCTCGACTTCGACGACGAGAAGCGCCGCATTGCTCTCGGTCTGAAGCAGCTCACTCCGCATCCTTGGGATGCTCTGGATGCTGACCTCAAGGTGGGCGACCACGTGAAGGGTAAGGTAGTCGTGATTGCCGACTACGGTGCATTCGTAGAAATCCAGCCCGGTGTTGAGGGTCTGATCCACGTTTCAGAGATGTCTTGGAGCCAGCACCTCCGTTCAGCTCAGGAGTTCCTGAAGGTTGGCGAGGATGTAGAGGCTGTTATCCTGACTCTCGACCGCGACGAGCGCAAGATGTCACTCGGTATCAAGCAGCTCCGCGAGGATCCCTGGGAGGCTATCGAGAGCAAGTATCCTGTTGGCAGCAAGCACACCGCTAAGGTTCGCAACTTCACCAACTTCGGTGTATTTGTAGAGCTTGAGGAGGGTGTTGACGGTCTGATCCACATCAGCGACCTCAGCTGGACCAAGAAGGTGAAGCATCCTTCAGAGTTCACTCAGGTGGGCGCTCAGATCGACGTTGTCGTACTCGACATCGATAAGGAGAACCGTCGTCTCAGCCTTGGTCACAAGCAGCTGGAGGATAATCCTTGGGATGTCTTCGAGCAGAAGTACACCGTTGGTTCTATCCACGAGGGTAAGATCAGCGAACTGCTCGAGAAGGGTGCTGTTGTAGCCCTCGAGGAGAACGTTGAAGGCTTCGCTACTCCGAAGCACCTGGTGAAGGAAGATGGTTCTCAGGCTCAGGCCGGTGAGACTCTGCCCTTCAAGGTGATCGAGTTCAACAAGGACAGTAAGCGCATCATCCTGTCACACAGCCGCACCTTCGAGGATGCTGCTCGTGAGGAGAAGAAGGCTGCAGCTGCTGCCAAGAAGGCCACCCGCGCTAAGAAGGAAGAAGCTCCGAAGATCGAGAATGTTGCTGCCAGCACCACACTGGGCGACATCGACGCTCTGGCTGAGCTGAAGGCTAAGTTGGAAGAGGGCGAGAGCAAGAAAAAGAAGTAATCCCCCTACCCCTATATGATGAGTCCCTCCGATGAATAATCGGGGGGACTTTTTCTTTTGGCACGATATTTGCACAAACAAAAATAAAATAAGTAAAAAGGTAAAAAGTAAATATCATGCAAAAAGGTAACATCGGGGTTACAACTGAGAACATCTTCCCCGTCATCAAAAAGTTTCTCTATAGTGATCATGAGATTTTCCTGCGCGAGATGGTTTCAAATGCCGTCGATGCCACACAGAAAATGAAGACCCTCGCAGCCAGTGGCGAGTATAAGGACGATCTGGGTGACCTGACCGTACGTGTGAACTTCGATGCCGATAAGGGTACCATCACTATCAGCGATCATGGTATCGGCATGACTGAGGAAGAAATCGACAAGTATATCAACCAGATTGCCTTCTCAGGTGTGAGCGACTTCCTCGAGAAATATAAGGATAACGCCAACAACATTATCGGCCACTTCGGACTGGGCTTCTACTCTTCGTTCATGGTATCGAAGAAGGTGGAGATTATCACCAAGTCGTACAAGGAAGGTGCCAAGGCTGTGAAGTGGAGCTGTGACGGTAGTCCTGCCTACGAGATCGACGATACAGAGCGCGAGGAGCACGGATCAGACATCATTCTCTACATCGACGATGATTGCAAGGAGTTCCTTGACAAGAACAAGCTCGAGGGCCTGCTCCAGAAGTACTGTAAGTTTATGGCCGTGCCCATCGCCTTCGGAAAGAAGCAGGAATGGAATAGCGACGAAAAGAAGATGGTAGATACCGCAGAGGATAATATTATTAATAATGTAGAGCCCCTGTGGACAAAAGCTCCCTCTACCCTCAAGGATGAGGATTATAAGAGTTTCTATCGCACACTCTATCCCATGAGCGACGAACCCCTGTTCTGGATCCATCTGAACGTGGATTATCCCTTCAACCTCACAGGTATTCTCTATTTCCCAAAAATCAAGTCGAATATCGAACTGCAACGCAATAAGATACAACTGTATTGCAACCAGGTGTTTGTCACTGATCAGGTGGAGGGCATCGTACCAGAGTTCCTCACACTGCTGCATGGTGTGATCGACTCTCCGGATATTCCCCTGAACGTATCCCGTAGCTATCTGCAGAGCGATCGCGAGGTGAAGAAGATCTCTACCTATATCACGAAGAAAGTGGCCGACCGTCTGAACGCTATCTTCAAGGAAAACCGCAAGGAATACGAGGAGAAGTGGGACGATCTGAAACTCTTCATCAACTACGGTATCCTCTCTGAGGAGGGCTTCTACGATCGTGCAAAAGATTTCGCTCTGATGAAAGATACTGAAGGTAAGTTCTTTACCTTCGAGGAGTATAAGAAACTCATCGAGGCCAATCAGAAAGATAAGGACGATCAACTCGTATATCTCTATGCCACAGACAAGGAGGAACAGTACTCTTACATCAAGGCTGCCCAAGATAAGGGATATTCTGTATTGCTGCTTGATGGCCAACTCGACGTACCCACCATCCAGACCTTAGAGCAGAAGTTCGAGAAGAGCCGTTTTACTCGCGTAGATGCTGATATCATCGAGCGTCTCATCGTGAAAGAAGACGCACCAAAGAACAATCTCACAGAAGAGCAGTCTGACAATCTGTCAGCAGTCTTCCGCACACAGATGCCGAAGATCGACAAGGCAGAGTTTATGGTGCAGGTTGATGCTCTCGGAGCAGAGGCAAGTCCTGTCGTTATCACGCAGAACGAGTATATGCGTCGTATGAAGGATATGAGCAAGTTCCAGCCAGGCATGAACTTCTACGGCCAAATGCCTGATTCTTACAATATTGTGCTCAACTCAGACCATCCTCTGGTGAAGAAAGTACTTGAGGAGAGTGAGGCTGCTACAGCAGAGGCCCTGAAACCCATCGAGGCTGAACTGAAAGGTCAGGAGGCCCGTCTCGCAGCTATCCGTCAGGCACAGGATAAGAAGAAGTGGGATGAGATTACTCAGGAAGAGAAAGACCAGAAAGCAGAGGCAGAGAAAGCCGTCCAGGCAGAGAAGGACAAGAAGACAGCAGTCATCGCTGATTACGCCAAGGACAACTCTATCGTCCACCAGCTTATCGATTTGGCCCTCCTCCAGAACGGCATGCTGAAGGGCGAAGCACTCGATAAATTCCTGAAGCGCAGCGTGGAACTCATCAAATAAGTTCTACGAGACCGCTATCTGATTAAATAATTAAGAAGGCTCCCAAATGGGAGCTTTCTTCTTTTTCATTTCCAGACTAAGTTTTTTTCCCAACGTGGGAATGTTTTATTCCCAATGTGGGAGTATTTTATTCCCAACGTGGGAATAAGTTTTCCTACACGTAGAAAAAAAAACTATAAAAGTAGGAGTAATTGTTTGGATTATCCAAGAATCTGTCGTATATTTGCAGCGTCCAAAGAATTATAACTAAAGGAATTAAAATATGAAGAAATTGATGATACTAGCGATAGCCGCAGTACTGGGTTGGAATGTGACAGCTCAGGCACAAGTGATGAAAACAGCCGACCTGGAGAAGTATGCCAAGGAGAGGTATGGTGATAAGTGGACCGATGCTGCCCTGAATATTGCCAAAGGACTAACGCTCGATAAGAACGAATCACTCACCTATCAGCAGGTGATAGAGGCTCCGGGAAAGACTAAGCTTCAGCTCTATATTGCATTGAACTATTGGGTTACGGCAACCTTCAAGGACAAACAGGCTATCACGCTCAACGACAAGGATGCAGGCTGTATCATCATCTCCTCCACCCTCCCCAAAATCGCAGAGCATATTGGTACACTGAACAAATATTCCGTTAGTATCACACCTGTGATACGTCTTGACATCAAGGATGGTAAGATTCGTGTGACCTATACGGTACAGACCTACGATGTGCTGGCAGATATCAGTGGTGGATGGTTGAGTCCTACTGATGACTCCAAAAAGACCTATGGTGACTCGAAGCGCAAAATGGACGATAAGACCAATGCCAACCTCTATGATGAGCAATGGGAGATAGCCAAGCACTACCCCTTCGTGGAAAAGGATGCCCAGAAGCGTACTTGTTCTAAGGCTCTCGTGATGACACACGCTTATTCTAACGCTGTGCTCGACAAGGTGGAAGAGGCTGTGAAGAACGGGCTTGTTGGCAACGAAGACGAAGATTGGTAACATTTTTGAAAAAAAGTGGCCAAAAGATTTGGTTAGTTCGAAAAAAGTGCGTACCTTTGCACCCGCAAATCAGAAATGAGGAGCCAAGGGGTTCCGTAGCTCAATTGAATAGAGCATCTGACTACGGATCAGAAGGTTGTGGGTTTGAATCCCGCCGGAATCACAAAATGCAGAAGAAAGACTCGATGAAATATATTTCAATCGGGTCTTTTTTTGCATTTTGATCATTGGCCCGTGGCAGGGCCAAGGATCGACAAAGTCAATTCCGCCCACACGAAGTCAATTCCACCAACATAAAGTCAATCCCATCAGCTCAAAGTCAATTTCACCTGTTTTTCTTGCATATCTCATTTTTTTTTCTTATCTTTGCAAAAACTTATGCTTATGGAAGATTCTGCACTGAACAAATACCTGGATGAGATCGGTAAAGAAGAGTTGCTAACCAATGAACAGGAAAAAGAACTCTCACAGAAGATACTGGGTGGTGACCAACGAGCCCTCTCAAAGCTCGTAGAGGCTAACCTGAAGTTTGTGGTCTCTATCGCCCGTCAGTATAAGGGAAAGGGCGTGGCTATGGAAGACCTCGTCAGCGAGGGCAACATCGGACTGATGAAGGCTGCAACAAAATACGATGCCTCGAAAGGTGTACGCTTTGTGAACTATGCCGTTGTCTATGTGCGCGAAGCCATGCAGAAAGCCATCGACCGTGAGCTTATTGTCTCAGCACCAACAGGTGCTGCTGCTAATGTTGAAGGTTCTGCAACTGCAAGCTATCCTCGATCGCTTGATGCACCTTTGGGCCATCGCACCAATGTTAGTCTAATCTCTGTACTTGTAAACCAAGATGCACCAATGGCTGACGAACGAGTTCATTCTGAAGCCATCGAAGAAGCTGTGGAATATGCCTTGGGCGTGCTCGATGAGCGTGAGACGAAGGTGGTAAATGCCTTCTTCGGAATCAATCAGGAACGCGAGACTATGGCAGAGATTGCAGAGGATTTGGATCTGAAAAGAGAGCGCATCCGTCAGATACGCGATAAAGCTGTGCGTAAACTCCGCAAGGCTTTCAAATCACGTCTTCGCGAACTGAGGAAATAAGAATCATACAATAACGCGCGTCTTGTGGTAGTTCTCACGAAATTCAGAAGGACTACAACCTTTACGCTTCTTGAAAATACGATTGAAATTGCTGAGATTATTAAAACCACAACTAAAGCTGATTTCGGCAATAGAGTGCGTACTGTCAACAAGCATACGACTGGCATAACCTAATCGTTGGTCAATGATGTACTCACTGAGATTTCTACCCGTATGGAGTTTGAAGAATCGACTGAAAGCTGAAGGACTCATACCTGCGATGTCGGCCACCTGAGGCAGACGTATCTCATAACGGTAATTCTGGTCGATATAGTTTTTCACTTTCTGTATACGTCGGCTATCGCTCGATACCTCGACCTTGGCAAAACTACTGGAAGCCAAAGGTCTAGCTCCCTCACACTTAGAGAGTTCGTAGAGGATGGTCAGGAACTGCATAAAGGCATAAAAGCCATCCTTGATGCTACTCAGTGTATCCAGTTGTGTATAGACCTTCATGATAGCATCCATCGGAAAACAGAGTCCTTTCTGAGCCTCAAGCATCATCTTTTGCATAGAGTTAAAGGGATTGCGAGCTAAAATGCTATTGTTGCTAAAGTCGAGATCAAAATGGATGGTTATCTCACGAATCTCATCGCTCTTACAATCGTTCTGTTCCCACACATGTTCCAGGTCAGGACTGGTAATCAGCACAAGATCGTACTCACCGATGACCTCATTAGAATCACCAACAATACGACGCACCCCAGCGGCATGTTCCACAAAGTTCAGTTCATAGACCACCTCATGGTTATGGATAGGATAGGTAAATTCTTTCTTCCGACGGTCAGCGATGTAAAGCACATCTTTTCCCATCAGGGGAGAAATTTCATGAAGAACCTTGTTTTCCATCAATAACGGCTTCAAATCTTCAATTCCTTCAGAATCTCAGACATACGCTGCATGTTCTTAATGCGCATAGGTACGAGAGGGAGACGAAGCACATTCTGGATGAAGCCCATCTCACTGAGCATAGCCTTCACGCCAGCAGGATTGCCATCGACGAAAAGTAGTGAGAAGAGATCTGTAAAGCGATGATGAATCTTGCGCGCAGGGTCATATTCACCACGCATCTGCAGACGAATCATCTTTGAGAATTCCTTAGGCAGTGCATTGCCAATCACACTGATAACACCTACAGCTCCACACGAAACCATCGGGAAGGTCAGTGCGTCATCACCAGAAATGACATCAAAGTCGTTTGGTTTGTTCTTGATAATCTCATCCACCTGTTCCAGATTACCACTGGCCTCCTTAATGGCCACGATATTCTGGCAATCACGAGCCAGACGGACGGTGGTAGCGGCCTGCATATTGACACCTGTACGACCAGGGACATTATAAAGAACCACAGGTAATTTGGTGGCAGCAGCTATAGCCTTGAAATGCTGATAAAGACCTTCCTGAGAGGGCTTGTTGTAATATGGACAAACGCTGAGGATACCATCAACACCTCTGAAATCACCAGTCTTTAATTCTTCTACAATAGCAGCTGTATTATAACCGCCACAGCCCATCAGAATAGGTACACGCCCCTGCACTTTATCAACAATAAGGTCCTTGATCTTCAGTTTTTCCTCTGCGGAAAGCGTTGGTGTCTCACCCGTAGTGGCGAGGATGCAGAAAAAGTCTGCACCATTGTCAAGCTGATAATCAATCAGGCGGAGAATGGCCTTGTAATCTACAGATCCGTCTTCCTGAAATGGGGTGATCAGTGCTATACCCAGGCCCTTGAAAATATTGTGTACCATATATCTTTATCTAATTCGGGCGCAAAGTTACACAAAATTCTTCTAATATGTAACTTTACGCCCGAATTTTTAGAGAAATTATATCATTCTGCCTTAAAAAGGTCTTTGATACCGCCAATAGAGCCTAAGAGATTGGTAGCCTCGTATGGCAGATATACGGTCTTGGTCTTGTCACCCTCGGCCAATTCCTGCATCATCTGGATGTATTTCTGAGCGAGCAGGTAGTTAGCAGGATTTGTCGACTTGCCCACAGCCTCAGTAATCAGTTCAATGGCTTTGGCCTCAGCCTCAGCCTTGCGGATACGTGCCTGAGCCTCACCTTCTGCCTCGAGGATAGCTTGATCTCTTGCAGCCTGAGCCTTGTTGATGATGGCGGTCTTCTCACCTTCAGAGGCCAGAATCTCAGCAGCCTTCTGACCTTCAGATGTCAGAATCTGCGCACGCTTGTTACGCTCAGCCTGCATCTGTTTCTCCATGGCAGTGAGTACTGAGTCTGGAGGTGTAATATCCTGAAGCTCAACACGATTCACCTTCACACCCCACTTATCGGTAGCATCGTCAAGCACAGCTGAGAGTTTCTTATTAATAGTGTCGCGTGAGGTCAGTGTCTCATCGAGTTCCAGTTCACCAATAATGTTACGCAGAGTGGTCTGAGTGAGTTTCTCGATAGCGTTGGGCAGGTTGTTAATCTCGTAAGTAGCCTTGAAAGGATCCACAATCTGGAAATAGAGCAGTGCATTGATCTCCGTCTGCACGTTATCCTTGGTGATCACATTCTGTTTAGGGAAGTCATAGACTTGTTCGCGGAGATCGATAGTGGTTGAGTACATGTAACGGCCATGATTCAATACCACAATCGACTTGGCACGGTCGATAAATGGGATAATGATGTTAATACCAGGCTTCAGTGTAGCATAATAACGTCCGAGACGCTCTACAATCTTGGTTTCCGACTGAGGAATAATCACAAGTGCCATTTTAGCAAAAATCACCACACAGATGATAATGGCAATCAGTACATAAGTCATAATGTCCATAATAGTTTTTATTAATTGATAAACAAATCTTCAATTTTCAATCTTCAATCTTCAATAACAACCCTAATAATAGTACTCTCGCGGCCTACGACGTGTACGTTGGCACCTTCTGGGATATCTGCAGACTCGTTGGTAACAGCTTTCCAAATATCGCCATCGATTTGTACACGACCAAAGCCATCGGCCTTTATGGTCTCCACCACCCTGCCCTGACGGCCTAACAGCGCATCAGCATTACTCACGCGGTTATCCTCACCTTTGTGCAGATAGCGTTGAGCAAAAGGTCGCACCCAGAAAAGACTGATAAGCGTAAAGACAGCAAAGGTAAGCAACTGCACATAGATACCAGCTCCCAGTGCTGCAGCAATAGCGGCAAAGAACGCTCCAATAGAGAAACAGATGATGAAAAAGTCACCAGCCGTTAACTCCAAAATCAGACAGACGACAGCTACGACTGCCCACATCTGCCATAAGTGTTGTGCTAAGTAATCTATCATAACTTTATTTTTTAAGTAATACTTCTAAATCATAGCGCAAAGGTACGAAGAAAAAATGAAAAAAACAATAAACACACAAATATATCGTTATTATTTCTGATGAGACGTCACTTTACACGGTTTTTCATGATGCTGGCCATGCTTCTTTCGAGCACGGTTGTCTTTGCCGATGGCTTTACCTTAAAAGGAAAAGTCATCGACGAGGAAGAGAATGCCTTGGAACTGGTATCCGTTACTTGTTTAGCTCAAGGGAAGGCTACCATGACAAATCTGAAGGGAGAGTTCAGTATCGATCTTCAGTCGGCCGACTCTGTGGAAGTACGCTTCTCGATGGTGGGATATGCCCCAAGGAAACGGGTTTTCCGTCGTCCTAAAGGAAAGTTAACGGTGCAGATCGTGATGCACCCGATGGAGGCATTAAAGGAGGTAACCGTCACACAACGCAGACGACAGACGGGCCAAACAGAACAACTGGAAATAAAGAACGTACAACAAACCCCTTCGACCACAGGTAATGCTGTTGAGGAACTCATACAGCAACAGGCTGGTGTCAGCAGCCACAATGAACTATCCAGCCAATACAATGTCCGTGGTGGATCCTTCGATGAGAACTCCATATATATTAATAATGTAGAGGTGTATCGCCCCTTGCTCATCAGCAGTGGCAATCAGGAAGGTCTCTCTATCATTAACGCTGACATGGTTGAGAAGATTGGCTTCTCTACGGGTGGATTCGAGGCAAAATATGGCGACAAAATGTCGTCAACACTCGATATTACTTATCGTCGGGTTAAAGGCTTCGAGGCATCGGCCACGGCCTCACTCTTGGGAGCCAGTGGATATATTGGTGTTGGAAATCAAAAATTCTCCATGAGTCATGGACTTCGTTACAAGACTAACCGATACCTGTTAGGCTCTCTCGAAACAACTGGAGAGTACAGACCAAATTTCCTTGATTATCAGACATATATCAGTTATTTACCAAACAAAAGATGGACGATTGATTTTATAGGAAACATCTCAGAAAACCACTACAACTTTTTCCCTGAGGATCGTGAGACCAGCTTCGGTACTTTGGCTGATGTCAAGTCGTTTAAAGTCTATTTCGATGGCGAAGAAAAGGATTTGTTTAGGACATTGTTTGGTACCGCCAGTATCACCCGTCACTTCGGAGATTCTACCAATATAAAATTCCTGACATCAGCCTTCCACTCAAAAGAGAAGGAAACTTACGATATCATGGGACAGTATTGGCTCGACGACACCCAGACGCAAGAAAGCCTCGGTGTTGGAACTTATATGGAACATGCCCGTAACTACCTCACTGCTGACGTTGTTAGTTTCAAACTGATTGGCACCCACAAGACGCGTCACCACGACATTGAAGCAGGCATCACCTATAAGACGGAACATGTGAAAGAACAGGCCAAAGAATACGAGATGCGTGATTCCAGTGGCTATTCCATCCCACATACTGCCGATCGTCTGGATCTCATCTACACCCTCACAGCCAAAAACGATGTGAAAAGCCATCGCATTGAAGGTTATATTCAGGATACCTATCGTTTCTCCAAAGGGAACACGTATTTTACCTTGAACTATGGTGTCAGATTGTCTAATTGGTCATTCAACAAAGAGACCATCGTTTCGCCCAGAGCATCTATCGCTATCGTTCCAGCTTTCAACAACGACTGTACCTTCCGCTTCGCTACAGGTCTCTATTACCAGGCTCCGTTCTACAAGGAGATGCGCGATACGATGACGGTCAATGGTATCACCACTGCAGTACTGAACGAGAAGATTAAAAGTCAGCGTTCTCTGCAATTCATTGGGGCCTTCGACTATCGTTTCAAGATGCTCAATCGTCCATTCAAATTCTCAGCAGAGGCTTATTACAAGGCCTTATCGAACTTGATACCCTACAATGTGCAGAACATGAAAGTCACATATTACGGCCAGAATCTTTGCTCTGGCTACACCGTAGGAATTGACTTGAAACTCTACGGAGAATTTGTACCAGGCACCGACTCCTGGCTGACATTCTCACTGATGAGCGCCCAACAGAAGATGGAAGGTCAGTGGGTACCCCTTCCCACCGATCAGCGTTGGGCTATGAACCTGCATTTCACAGACTATTTCCCTGGTACAGATCGATGGAAGATGACCCTCCGTCTGGCTTTTTCCGACGGATTACCCTTCGGTGCGCCGCATCGTGGACTTGAAGGACAGCAGTTTAGAGCTCCTGCCTATAAGCGTGCCGACATCGGTATGAGTTACCGAGCCGTCAAGAAAGATAAAGGCATTAAAAACATCTGGTTAGGCATTGATTGTTTGAACCTATTTGGCATTTCAAACGTGAACAGCTACTATTGGGTAACCGATGTGACAAATAAGCAATGGGCTGTGCCTAACTATCTTACAGGCAGACAAATAAATGGTAAAATCACAATAGAACTCTAATCTTTAATCACAAGAAGATTGTTGTCGGATCGGCAACAATCTCTTTTTTTATATAAAAAAAGCAAAATAACGTGGCAGTTTCACGATTCTTTTGTATCTTTGCAGTTCAAAAAGATAATGTATTACAAATAATCAAATTTCAAACAATATGAAGATTTCGCACATTGAGCATCTGGGCATTGCTGTTCAGAGCATCGAGGAAAGCCTGCCGTTCTTCACAGACGTGTTGGGCCTGGAGTGTTATGCAACAGAAGTAGTGGAAGACCAGAAAGTGAAGACTGCCTTCCTGAAGTGTGGTGAGGTTAAGTTGGAGCTTCTTGAGCCCACATCACCTGAGAGCACCATCCAGAAGTGGCTCGACAAGGGCAACAAGGGTGTACACCATGTAGCATTCTGCATCGAAGACGGTGTTGCCAACGCATTGGCAGAAGTCAGCGAGAAGGGTGTCCGTCTCATCGACCAGGCTCCTCGTAAGGGTGCTGAAGGCCTTAACATTGCCTTCCTCCATCCGAAATCTACCGCAGGTGTCCTCACCGAACTCTGTGAGCACCCTGAGTAAAGGTAAAAAATTAAAAGGTAAAAAAGATAATTATCAAGACAACAATGAGTAAACAATTAGAAAAAATCAAGCAGCTGATCGAGAAGCGCGAGCAGGCTCGTCTCGGCGGTGGTGAGAAAGCTATTCAGAAACAGCATGAGCGTGGTAAATATACAGCCCGTGAGCGTATTGACATGCTGCTCGACGAAGGTTCGTTCGAGGAGTACGACATGTTCAAGGAGCACCGTTGCCATAACTTTGGCATGGAGAAGAAGCAGTTCCTTGGCGATGGTGTCGTAGCAGGTAGCGGTACGATTGAAGGCCGTCTGGTATTCATCTTCGCACAGGACTTCACCGTTCATGCCGGTTCTCTGTCAGAGACCATGAGTCAGAAGATCTGCAAGGTCATGGATATGGCCATGAAGATGGGTGCTCCCGTGATTGGTATCAACGACTCAGGTGGTGCTCGTATCCAGGAAGGTATCAACGCTCTGGCTGGCTATGCCGAGATCTTCGAGCGTAACATTCTCGCCTCTGGTGTGATTCCTCAGATCTCAGGTATCTTTGGTCCCTGCGCAGGTGGTGCCGTTTACTCTCCTGCCCTCACCGACTTCACCCTGATGATGGAAGGTACGTCATACATGTTCCTCACAGGTCCGAAGGTGGTGAAGACCGTGACTGGCGAGGATATCGACCAGGAGCATCTGGGTGGTGCCAGCGTACATGCCACAAAGAGTGGTGTGACTCATTTCACTGCTAAGACCGAGGAAGAAGGTCTGCAGATGATCAAGGCCCTGCTCTCCTATATTCCTTCCAACAATATGGAGACAGCTCCCCGCAAGCAGTGCACCGATCCCATCAACCGTATGGAGGACAGCCTGAACGAGATTATCCCCGAGAACCCCAACGAGGCATACGACATGTATAAGGTGATTGCATCTATTACAGATAACGGCGAGTTCTTCGAGGTACAGCCTAAGTTCGCAAAGAACATCATCGTAGGTTTCGCTCGCTTCAACGGCCAGAGCGTAGGTATCGTAGCCAACCAGCCTTCTTGCTATGCTGGTGTGCTCGATGTCAACGCTTCTCGTAAGGGTGCCCGTTTCGTTCGTTTCTGCGACGCCTTCAATATTCCTATCGTGTCACTGGTTGACGTTCCCGGATTCCTGCCCGGTACTGGTCAGGAGTACAATGCCGTCATCCTGCACGGTGCCCAGTTGCTCTACGCCTATGGTGAGGCTACAGTGCCCAAGATCACGGTTACCCTGCGTAAGTCATATGGTGGTTCTCACATCGTGATGGGTTCAAAGCAGCTCCATACCGACCTGAACTATGCATGGCCTTCAGCTGAGATCGCTGTGATGGGTGCCTCTGGTGCTGCTGCAGTGCTCTATGCTAAAGAAGCTAAGGCTAAGAAGGAAGCTGGTGAGGATGTGAAGGCCTTCATCGCTGAGAAGGAGGACGAGTACAACGAGCTCTTCGCTAACCCGTATCAGGCAGCCAAGTATGGCTACATCGACGACGTAATCGAGCCTCGTAACACACGTTTCCGCATCTGCCGCGGTCTGGCTCAGTTGGCTACCAAGCGCGATGCACTGCCCGCTAAGAAGCATGGTAACATTCCTATGTAATTCAGAATGCTTATGAACAACGAAGTATATGCAGCTATAGCCATGGCACTCCACGAGCATCTGGGCAATAATGTCCACGATGTGGAGACTGGCATCATTACAATCAACGCACACCCCACCCAGTGGAACGGTTATGCGCAAACATTCACACAACATCCCTGAAGCATATGAAAGAATACAAATATACCATCAACGGTAACAAGTATGAGGTCGTTGTAGGTGATATCAAAGACAATATTGCTACATTGACAGTCAATGGTGAGGAATTTACTGTAGAAATGGAGAAACAGGCCGAGCCTGAGAAGAAGAAGCCCGTCTTGAAGGCCGCAGCCTCTGCAGCCAGCGACGACGCTCCTGCTGCTGACAAAGCAG
>Ga0310696_10002487_pt1 | contig 24279 bp, 22 predicted proteins | sample AusTroGonzalo_MG_4_FD_203885 | JGI IMG/M metagenome (GOLD analysis project Ga0310696, IMG submission 203885) | Bovine rumen microbial communities from tropical cattle in Woodstock, Queensland, Australia - Gonzalo_02 (v2) (version 2) | ecosystem: Host-associated > Mammals > Digestive system >...
CAAAATCCAATAATTCAAAAATTAAAGAATTGAAGAGTACTCGCTTCTTGTACTACTTGTCTGTTTATGTAAATCTTTCAAAGAACTCTCTTTTCAGCGCTCCGCCCAAGTTTTTGAGCGAAAGCGGATGCAAAGGTACGGCTTTTTACAATACCATCCAAATTTTTCGGCAATTATTTTTCGAGAATTACAAAAGTTTTCGCTTTTTCGGACAAACACAAGGATTTTTCATCTCGCGAGAGCCACTTTTCCTACTCAAAAATCTCTTCGATGTCGTTATCTTCGCTTAATGCATCGTCTACAAATGAGCATGGATTATAGCCTTCATCGAGGTCGAAAACGGCACGTTCATTATACCCGAGTTGCTGGTCTGCATATACCTTTTTCATATATAAGGCAAAAATCGGCAATGCCATGGCAGCACCTTGTCCGTATTGCATGGTGTCGAAATGGATATCGCGATCATCACCTCCCACCCAACATCCGGAAACAAGTGTGGGGGTAATGCCCATAAACCATGCATCGGAGTTATTGTTGGTCGTTCCGGTTTTTCCTGCTATATCGCCCTTCATACCATACTTATAGCGCAGACGACTGGCGGTACCACCATCGACAACACCTTTTAGCATATACAACATCTTATGTGCACTCTCCTCACTAATTACTTCGTTCATTCGAGGCTGGAACTGTGCAATAACATTGCCCTCGCCATCTTCAATTCTGGTGACGAACATGAGAGAAGCACGGATACCATGATTAACAAACGCCGTATAGGCACTGACCATCTCGCCTACTGTAATATCACATGGACCAAGACACAGAGACATCGACGGATGAATCTCGGGATTGTTTATTCCGTATTCACGCAGAAGCGTTACAAAAGCAGACGGATTGAGTTTACTCATCAAATAGGCCGATATCCAGTTGTTCGACTGTTGCAGGCCCCATTTCAGCGTCACCTGCTCTCCATAGCGTGCACGACTGCCATTACGTGGTGTCCAAGGCTTACCCGCCACCATATAGGTCTGTTGCACATTCGGCGCAAGATCACAGGGAGAGAAACCGTTCTCCATCGCCAGCGAATAGAGGTAGGGCTTGATGGTAGAACCCACCTGACGCCGTCCGTCCATGACCATGTCGTAGGCAAAATACGTGAAATCGAGACCGCCGACATAAGCCTTTACATGACCATTCTGAGGACACATTGAGACAAAGCCCGTGCGAAGGAAGGACTTCAGATAGCGAATAGAGTCCAACGGTGTCATGGTTGTATCAATTTCACCATGATAAGTAAAGACGGACATCTCCGTCGGTGTCCTGAACGCACGTTCTATCTCTGCGTCAGAGGCACCTCCTTCTTTCATGACACGATAGCGTTCACTCTGCTTGACAGAGCGCATCAGGATATTGCGTACTTCTGCAGACGACAGTTTACCCGAAAACGGCGCATTAGCCTTATGACGATTCTCCTTGTTAAAGGCTGGCTGCAAGAACTTCGCCACATGCTCGTAGCAGGCCTGCTCAGCATACTTCTGCATACGCGAATCAATAGTCGTATAGACCTTCAGACCGTCCGTATATATATTATAAGGTGAACCGTCGCGCTTTTTGTTCTTATGACACCAGCCGTAAAGAGGATCGATTTCCCAGTTGATGGAGTCAATATAGAACTTCACCCCACCCCACGATGGATAATTGCTGCGTTCCGGTTTCTTGGCTGTCATGTAGCGGCGCAGGAAATCACGGAAATAGACAGCGAGACCATCCTTATGGTCGGTCACATGGAAATTGAGGGCCAAAGGCTCTGCGCAACAGCTGTCATATTGTTCCTTTGTAAGAAAACCCTTCTTCACCATCTGATGAAGTACCACATTACGCCGATCGCGCGAACGGTCAGGATAACGCACCGGATTATACAACGACGGATTCTTACACAAGCCAATGAGTGTAGCCGATTCCGTTATCGTCAAGTCCTTCGGTTCTTTACCAAAATAGGTATTGGCCGCCGTCTTAATACCAACGGCATTATGCAGGAAGTCAAAGTAGTTGAGATACATCGTCAGTATCTCGTCCTTGGTATAGTTGCGTTCAAGTTTTACTGCAATCACCCACTCTATCGGCTTCTGCAGCAAGCGTTCCAGGGTTGAATGAGCAGTCTCAGAATAGAGCTGTTTTGCCAACTGCTGCGTAATGGTGGAGCCACCGCCTGCCGACTTTTGTCCCATGATGCCGCGCTTAACAATGGCACGTCCCAAAGAATAGAAGTCAATACCCGAATGCTCATAGAATCGGGCGTCCTCAGTAGCAACTAGAGCCTCGACCAAACTGGGCGACAGCTTCGAGTAATCAACGACGATACGGTTCTCGCGGTTATAGTTCCATGTACCCAAGACCTTTCCGTCTGAAGAGTAAATCTGCGTCGCAAAGCGGCTAATGGGGTTCTGTAAGTCCTCAATAGGTGGCATATATCCTATCCATCCTTCGTTGATAGCATAGAAGGCTCCGGCAGTTGCAAAAATGCCGATGATGAGCACTGCCCACAGGAAACGAACTATAAACTTTCTCATATTGTTGTAATTTCGCTGCAAAAATACAAAAATCTCGTCAATTATCGCACGAAATCGGGAAAATATGTGTAATTTTGCCACATCAAACTAAAAAACAACGATGGAGAAGCATAATTTTGTCACCATTGCCGACCTCACAAAGGAAAAAATCCTTTACATGATTGAGATGGCAGAAGAGTTTGAGAAGCACCCTAACAGGGAATTATTGAAAGGAAAAGTTGTTGCAACGCTTTTCTTTGAGCCTTCCACTCGCACCCGTCTTTCGTTCGAAACTGCCGCTAACCGTCTCGGTGCCCGCGTCATTGGCTTTGCCGACCCGAAGATTACCAGCGGCACGAAGGGCGAGACGCTGAAAGACACCATTTTGATGGTCTCAAACTACGCCGATGTCATCGTGATGCGACACTATATCGAGGGTGCAGCACAATATGCCTCCGAGGTGGCCCCAATTCCCATTGTCAATGCCGGCGACGGAGCCCACCAGCATCCTTCCCAGTGCATGCTCGACCTCTACAGCATCTACAAGACGCAGGGCACGCTCGAAAATCTGAACATCTACATGGTCGGCGATCTGAAGTACGGCCGTACCGTCCACTCGCTGCTGATGGCCATGCGCCACTTCAATCCCACGTTCCATTTCGTAGCGCCAAAGGAGTTGGCCATGCCTAAGGAGTACAAGCTCTACTGCGAGGAGCACGGCATCAAATATCAGGAGCACACCGCCTTCAACGACAAAGTGATTGCCGATGCCGACATCCTCTATATGACACGTGTCCAGAAGGAGCGCTTCTCGGATCTGATGGAGTATGAGCGTGTGAAGAACGTCTATGTGCTGAACAACGACCTTCTGAAGAATGCTAAGCCCAATATGAAGATTCTACACCCGCTGCCTCGTGTCAACGAGATTGCCTACGAAGTGGACGACAATCCCCACGCCTACTATATCCAACAGGCTGGCAACGGACTCTTCGCCCGCGAAGCCATCTTCTGTGACGTGCTGGGAATCAGCCTTGACGAAGTGCGCAAGGACAAGACGATTATTAAGGAGTGAAGGAGTAAAAGGAGTTAAAGGAGTAAAGGAGTAAGGAGAAAAGGAGATATGAACAAGAAAGAACGCTTGGTTGCCGCCATTGAGCAAGGCACCGTTATCGACCATATACCCGCCGCCAAGACCTATCAGGTGGCTAATCTGCTGGGACTCTTCGAACTGAAGACACCCGTCACCATCGGCAACAACTACCCCTCGCAGAAGGTGGGCAACAAGGGCATCATCAAGGTGTCTGACAAGTTTTTCACCGACGACGAGATTTCGCGTCTCTCCGTTGTGGCACCGAAGGTCATCCTGAACATCATCCGCGACTACGAGGTGGTTGAAAAGAAGACCGTCGAGACACCCGATGAGATTCGCGGCATCGTGAAGTGCAACAACCCGAAGTGCATCACCAACAACGAGCCCATGGCCACCCACTTCCATGTGGCTGACGGCATCCTGACCTGCCACTACTGCGAGAAGGAGCAGGACATTAGCAAAGTGGAACTTTGTTGAGTTAAGAGTTAAAAGTTAAGAGTTAAAAGATAACGTGAAACAAGAAATACCCGTACTGCTGCTAACAGGTTATCTGGGAAGCGGTAAGACTACATTATTAAATAGAATACTGTCGAACAAGCGCGGCATTAAGTTTGCCGTCATTGTCAACGACATCGGCGAGGTGAACATCGACGCCAATCTCATTGAGAAGGGTGGCATCGTCAACGAGCAGGACGACTCGCTCGTGGCCCTGCAGAACGGTTGCATCTGCTGCACGCTGAAGATGGACCTCGTGAAACAGCTGGAGGATTTGCTCCAGATGCAGCGCTTCGACTACATTGTCATCGAGGCCAGCGGCATCTGCGAACCTGGCCCCATCGCCCAAACCATCTGCAGCATCCCCTCGATGACGCCCGATCTGGAGATCCAGCCGCGTCTCGACGCTGTGGTCACCGTGGTCGATGCGCTCCGTATGCGCGATGAATTCGGCAACGGTCTCGACCTCACCCGCCACGACATTGACGAGGAGGACATCGAGAATCTGGTCATCCAGCAGATAGAGTTCTGTAACATCGTGCTGCTGAACAAAGCTGCCGAGGTCAGTGCCGACGAGCTGAGCCGCATCCGCGATGTTGTCCGCGCCCTGCAGTCGAAGGCCGAGATTATTGAGTGCAACTACGGCGACGTAGAGCTCGACAAGATTATCAACACCCGCATGTTCGACTTCGACGACGTGGCCACCTCAGCCCGCTGGATTCAAGAGGTGGAGCATCACCATGAGCATGAGGAAGAGGAAGACGATGACGATGATGATGACCATCATGAGCATGAGCACCACCACGAGCATGAACATGAGCACGAGCACGACCATCACCACCATCATCACCACCACGACCACGACCACGATGAGGGCGAGGCCGAGGAATACGGCATCGGCACCTACGTCTATTACGCCCGCCGTCCGTTCAATCTCGGGTTGTTCGACGAGTTCGTGGCTCGCAAGTGGCCCAAGGGCATCATCCGTGCCAAGGGCATCTGCTGGTTCAAGGACGAACCCGACGTGTGCTACCTCTTCGAGCAGGCAGGCCGTCAGGTGGGTCTGCGCAATGCCGGCCAGTGGTACGCCACCATGCCCAAGGACGAACTCCAGGACCTCATGGATCGCAACCCCGGACTGCGCCAAGATTGGGACGACGAGGTGGGTGACCGCATGCAGAAGCTCGTCTTCATAGGCCAGCATCTGGACAAGCAGCAGATAGCCGACCTCCTCGACTTCTGCTTAGTATAAGGAAATAATGTCAAACCAACAAACATAGAAAAGATGAAAAGAGACAACACCATCTTCGAGTTGATTGAGAAAGAGCATCAGCGCCAGCTGAAAGGCATTGAGCTGATTGCCAGTGAGAACTTTGTGAGCGACCAGGTCATGGAGGCCATGGGTTCGTACCTCACCAACAAGTACGCCGAGGGCTATCCTGGCCACCGCTACTACGGCGGCTGTCAGGTTGTTGACGAGGTAGAGCAGCTGGCCATCGACCGCGTCTGCAAGCTGTTTGGTGCAGAGTATGCCAACGTACAGCCCCACTCTGGTGCTCAGGCTAACGCTGCCGTGCTGCTGGCTGTCCTGAAGCCCGGCGACACCTTCATGGGTCTGAACCTCGACCACGGCGGCCACCTCTCTCATGGTTCGCTGGTCAACACTTCAGGTATCCTCTACAAGCCCGTGGGTTACAACCTGAACAAGGAGACGGGTCGCGTCGATTACGACGAGATGGAGCGTCTGGCCCTGGAGCACAAGCCCAAGCTGATTATCGGTGGTGGCTCGGCCTACAGCCGCGAGTGGGACTACAAGCGCATGCGCGAGATTGCCGACAAGGTGGGCGCCCTGCTCATGATCGATATGGCACACCCCGCTGGCCTCATTGCCGCTGGTCTGCTGGAGAACCCCGTCAAGTGGGCTCACATCGTTACCTCTACTACCCACAAGACCCTGCGCGGTCCCCGTGGCGGTATCATCCTGCTGGGCAAAGACTTCGACAACCCCTGGGGCTACACCACCCCGAAGGGCGTCGTCAAGAAGATGTCGCAGCTGCTCAACTCTGCCGTCTTCCCCGGACAGCAGGGCGGTCCGCTGGAGCACGTCATCGCCGCCAAGGCCGTTGCCTTCGGCGAGGCTCTGCAGCCCGAGTTCAAGGAGTGGGCTAAGCAGGTCAAGAAGAATGCTGCTGTACTGGCCGAGGAGCTTGTGAAGCGCGGCTTCGGCATCGTCAGCGGTGGCACCGACAACCACTCTATGTTGGTTGACCTCCGTTCTAAGTATCCCGATCTGACAGGTAAGGTGGCAGAGAACGCTCTCGTCGCTGCCGACATCACGGTGAACAAGAACATGGTGCCGTTCGATAGCCGCAGCGCCTTCCAGACCTCTGGTATCCGTCTCGGTACTCCTGCCATCACCACCCGTGGTGCCAAGGAAGACCTCATGGTGAAGATTGCCGCTTGGATTGAGGAAGTGCTCAACGACCCCGAGAACGAGCAGGTCATCGCCAAGGTACGCGGCGAGGTCAACGAAACCATGAAGAGCTACCCCCTCTTCGCCTACTAAGCCGTCCGTTACACCTTTATTATATTAAGAGGACACTCCACCACGGGGTGTCCTCTTTTCGTGCCTATATAAAATTCTATCTCCCAAAAACACAATGTATATCTCCATGAGATACGCGCGTATCTCAACGAGATACGTTCCTATCTCAATGACTTTCGTGAAATACTCAATGAGTATTGCGAAATACTCAGCCCCTATTGAAAATTTCTTAGCCCCTATTTGAGAATACTCATACATCGGACATCCAACATCAGCCTTCAGACATCATATCACACATACCCCCTCATCCCCTCATTTTCTCCTGAAACGCCTATCCACAAAGCGTTTCAGAATGAGGGACTTTCGAGAAAAGTCCCTCATAAGCCCCTCATTCATCCCCACTAAGCGCCGTCAGTTCTTACTACCATCACAATGCCTCAACGAATAATTCATGTGGGACTTTATGAGGGGACTGAGTGGGGGCTATGAGGGACTTACGTCGCAACCCCCTCATCTCGAAACACCGATAAACACAGGCATTCTGGGAGATTATGAGGGGGTGTGGGGTTGAAATGCAAATTCTGTCGTCACAGCGCAAATTCAGGCTGCAAGGGAATTTCAATGAACACCGGAGGTCCGTCAATGCCACTAATTAGCGATAGCGCTTAATGAGGTTGTAGGCTGTGTAGAGGCCCATCTCGCCTGCCTTGCTGAGGTCGCTGACACCAGCCTGTTTGTTGCCGGCAAAGATGTGGCAGAGACCGCGATTGTACCAGGCCTCGGCTAGTTGTGCGTCAAGCTCTATGGCACGCGTATAGTCGGCGATGGCTTTGGTGTAGTCCTTACGGCTGGCGTAGAGCGTAGCACGGTTATAATAGAGATAAGCGTTCTCGGGAGCCAGACGCAACGCCAGAGTGAGGTCGCCGAGGACGTTCTCTGTAAGCAAAGCATCTTCTAACGTTGCCGAGCGGGGTGTCTTCGTGTCGGCATTGGGGCTTTCGGAGGCCAGGAACTGGTTCTGCTTCGACTGACAGACGGCACGCTGCCACAGGGCAAGCACGGAGGTGCTGTCTATATGCAGATAGGTATTGAGGTCGTCGATGGCGCTCTCGAAGTTCTGCAGTTCGCTGTAGGCGACAGCACGCAGCAGCAGACTGTTAGAAGCTAAGGCTACGGTACGGGCACGACCGATGGCTTCGGTCAGCGAGTCGATGTAGGCAAAAGTGGTGCTGGGTGATGAACGCTGGATGCTGACATACAGCGGACGCTGGCCCGACTGGCGGTTGAAGGCCTCCACATGACGGTCGTAGGCAACATCGGTATGCACCTCGCTCCCTTTCTGCAAAAAGGTAAGGGCAAACATCGGCAGCAGCGTGTCGTCGGTCTGACGGTTCTGCACACGTCCTCGATATTCGCTCTTGTACTCGTGTTCCATCTCCTGTTCGTCGGCCACTACGAGCTGGTTGTACTTTTCCAAATCTTCATCGCTGCGGCGACGCATCTGACGACGGTTCAGGCGAGGCTGCTTACCGCCATAGCGCTTGTCCATCTGAGCCTTGAGGATGCGGAACTCGTCGAGCTCTGCCTGACGCGTCTGTCCCAGACGCCGGTAGCAGTCGGCGCGATGCTGGAGTCCGAACCAGAAGTTGGGGTATTCGCCGATGACCTTCGTATAGTCGCGGATGGCACCACGCAGGTCGCCCGTCTGCTCCAGCAGCAGGGCTCTGTTGAAGAGCGCCATGAGGTTGTCGGGCTCCAGTTTCAGGACGAAGTCGAAGTCCTCGATGCCGCGATTGTCATCGCCCACCTGGGCGCGCAGCAGTCCGCGATTATAGTGACCGAGGAAGTTGTTGGGGTCGAGGTCGAGGGCTGTGTCGTAGTCGGCCATCGCACCACGCAGGTTGTTCTGATTGAAACGGGCCAAAGCTCGGTTGATGTAGCTTGCAGCATGACGGGGCAGCAGGTGAATGGTCTTGTCGAGGAAGTGCTCGGCATCCTTCCACTCCTGCCGCGACAGGCTGATGACGGAACGCCCTGCCCACGTCTCACCGTCGTAGGGATCTATCTCCAACGCACGGTCGAATGCCGCTATAGCACTTGTGGTGTCCTTCTGCAACAGATAGACCTCAGCCCGCATGGCGTAGCCTCGGGCATACTGCGACCAGCGTGTCAGCAGGGTATCGAGTTGCTGCTGTGCCACATCATACTCCTTATTCTGAATATGACAGAGCACGCGATTGTGCCACAAGCCCTGATTCTCAGGGTCGTAGCGCAGTGCATGGGTATAGTCGGCAGCTGCGTCGCTATACTGCTCCAGACGGATGCGGCAAATGGCGCGCAGCTCATAGATACTGGTGACGTAGGGGTTTCGTTGCAGAGCTTCCGTACAGTCGGCCTCGGCACCTGCAAAGTCGTCGAGATAGAACTTGGCGACACCACGATAGAACCAAGGCTCGTAGAGATAAGGCTTGGCGGCAATGGCCTGATTGAAATACTGCATCGAGAGGACATAGTCCTCGAAATAGAGCGCCGACCGTCCTACGTTGATAAGACGGTCGATGTTATACTGGGCATGTAAGGGCAAAAAGGTAAAAAGGCAAAAAGGTAAAAGAAGCATCAGTCTTTTACCATTCATCCAAGACCTGTAATCCTTGGCATTTGCCATTTCCTCTTTTTACCTTTTTACCCTTTTATTTTTCCTTTCGCTCCGTAAGTGTTCAGGCGAGCAGCGCCCGTTGGCCCCGATTTACCTTCTTACGGGTTTGGTCTTGTAGCCGCAGCGATAGCGGCCGAGCGTCAGCGACTTGAGCTTGCTCTTGATGAGCTGACGGCGCAGGGGCGAGATGTGGTCAATGAACATGTGACCGTCGAGATGGTCAAACTCGTGCTGCATGACACGAGCCAGATAGCCTTCCACCCACTCATCGTGCTGCTGGAACTGCTCATCCTGCCACTGGACGCGGATGCGCGTGGGACGCACCACCTTCTCATGGATGGCAGGCAGCGACAGACAGCCTTCCTCGCTGCTGTCGGTCGTCGTCTCGTCGCGCTCAATGATATGGGGATTGATATACACCTGCTTGAAACCCTTGTACTCCGGCAGGTCGTCGCTCAGCACGTCGAGGTCGATGACCGACAGACGGATGGCGCGACCAATCTGCGGTGCAGCCAGTCCGATGCCTTCGCTCTCGGCCAGCGTCTCCCACATGTCACTGATGAGCTGCTGCAGTTCCGGATAATCGGGGGTAATGTCTTCGGCCACCTTGCGTAGCACGGGCTGGCCATAAATATAAATAGGTAGAATCACTTTGAGTTATAAGTTAAGAATTAATAGTACTTACTTCACTTCCTTGAGCGCATGTAGTCTTCAAGGATTATCGTGGCCGAGATTTCGTCGACCAGTCCCTTGTCCTGTCGGGCTTTCTTACGCAGTCCGCCGTCGAGCATCGCCTGATGAGCCAATACGGAGGTGAAGCGTTCGTCGTAGTACTCTATAGGCACCTCAGGAACAGCCTTCCGCCAACGGTTGACGAACTGCTGCACACGTGCCAGATTCTCGCTGGGCTGTCCGTTTGGCTGTCTCGGTTCGCCGATGACGACACGTTCCACCGGTTCGCGGGCAATGTAGTCTTTCAGCCAGTCAAAGAGTTCAGAAGTAGAGACAGTCGCCAACCCTCCGGCAATAAGCTGCAGAGGGTCGGTGACTGCCAATCCGGTACGTTTCTTACCGTAGTCGATAGATAATATCCGGGCCAAGGCTCTTACTGTTTGAAGAGCAGCCAAGCACCCTGATAGGTAGCGCGCAGTGCATCGCGACTGCTAACAGCCTCGGTCTTGTTGTCGAACGTCGTAGCGATGACACGGAACCAAGCGCCGTCGACAGCGTCCTTACGAACCACCTGTGCATCGAAGCCTTTGTCGCGGAGCTGCTGCTGCAGACCCTCGGCGTTAGCCTGACCCTTGAACGAGCCGACAACGACGCTATAGGTCTTCAAGCCTGTACCGCTGATTACCTGAACAGTCTCTGCGCGAACATCCTTGTCAGGAGCGACAACAGTCGTCTGTGTGGCGGGCTGTGTCTGAATGGGAGTCACCACTGTTGCAGGTGTGCTGGGAGCAGGTGTCGTGGGCTGCTGCTGAACCTGCTGGGCGGCCTCCTGCGACTTTGCCTTCTCGTAGGCTTTCTTGTATGCACTCTCGCTGCTCTTACCACAACTAGCGAATACCATTGCGAGGCTCAAGCCTGCGCACAATACCATGTACTTTTTCATTTCCTTTCCTTGTTTTATGATAAATGTTTGTTTTTAATTATCGTCGGATGACAGCGCGAAATTACAAAATCTTACTCGAAAAGCAGCCATTTCACAGCCTAAACTTTGTTAAATACGGAAAATATGGCCATTTTAGCAAAAAAAATCAGTCAAAAAGCGTGCTTTTCCAAATCTTTTCGTATCTTTGCGAGACCAAACGTGATGAAAAGCGGCGAAAGCAGGCTGTCACATCGTGAAAAACGTATTAACTCACTCAATAAAGCAACGACTATGAAAAGTTTAGGTTACCTTGGCGCTTTCCTTGGCGGAGCCATCGCCGGCGCAGCTATCGGCATCCTCGTAGCCCCCGAAAAGGGTCAGGACACTCGCGTGAAAATCACAGACGCCATTGAGGACTTCATGAAGAAGCACAACATCAAGCTCAGCCGCAAGGAAGTGGGCGATCTCGTAGACGACATCGAAGACCTGACAGACGAAGAATAAGTCCTTCGGCATTTGACAATTGATAATTGACAATTAAGCAATTCTTTGCAAGCAAAGCGACCAAAGGTCGAGCGCACAATTGATAACTATGCTGTCAAGCGATAAGAACGTTGAGACCATTGCGCAACTCGTAGAAGTGCTGAAGCACTACTTCGGACTGCAGAAGGAGTATGTCAAGTTGGACATCATCGATAAGGTGGTGCGACTGCTGACGGCTGCCGCCTTGGCGCTTGTCTTCTTCCTGCTGCTCGTTGCCGTCATGATGTTCCTGTCGTTTGGCTTTGCCTATTGGCTCAGCACTTATACGGGCACGCCACTGGCGTTCGTCATCGTGGCTGCCCTGCACCTGCTGTTGCTGCTCTTGTTCTTCGCCTACCGCAAACCCTGGATTGAGAAACCGCTGGTCAAGTTCCTGGCCGGCATCCTTATGAGTGACTGATAACATGCCCGGACTACCTGTACAGAAACCCGCACCGACGACTTACCACACGCTGGAGGAAATCCGTCAGCGCAAGGAGCAGCTCACAGAAGAGCTGCAGAAGGACAGCACGCGCTTCTCGACGCTGTGGGGACAGATGTTCGTGAAGCGTAAGGATGTCTCGAAGGGGGAGTTTATAGCCAATATGGTGACCAACAGCATCACGGCTATCGATGCCTTCCTGCTCATGCGCAAGTTGCTGAAGAACTATCGTCACATCTTCCGCCGCTGACAGGCACCACGTTCTGGGCGTCATCAATTCTCAGACGTCAATCACCATTCCATCGTATGCCAGCTCTATTCCAGCTGGCAGTTTTTTATTCACTTCCTCGTGCAGTCCGATGTCGTGACAGGAGTGTATGAGGAGTGTGCGCTCTGCCCCTACCCTACGGGCAAAGGCAATGGCATCGTCGACAAGCTGATGGGAGTGATGGGGCTTGTCGAAACGCAGGGCGTTGACCACCAGCACCTTCACATCCTTCAAGTACTGCATCTCCGACTCATCGATGGTCTTCATGTCGGTGATATAAGCCAATCCACCGATACGATAGGCAAGGATGGGCAGTTTGCCGTGCATCACTGTGAAGGGCACGACTTCGACGTCGCCGAATATCAACGGCTCGTGGGGCAGAATCTCGTGCAGCTGAATGGCAGGCACACCGGGATAGCGGTGCTCAGCAAAGCAGTAGGGCAGCATGTCGAGCAGTCCCTCACGGGCTATGGGGTCGGCATAGACGTTGATCTCGCCAAACTGGCAATAAGGGCGTATGTCGTCCATTCCTCCCATGTGGTCGTAGTGAGCGTGGGTAATGAGTATGCCGTCAATCTTGCGGAAGGGCTGTGGCAGAATCTGCTGACGGAAGTCGGGACCGCAGTCAATGAGCAGCCGCGTGTCGTCGGTCTCCACCAACACCGAGCAGCGTGTACGCTTGTCCTTGGGGTCAGTGCTCCTGCAGACCTCACACTGACAGCCGATGACGGGTACGCCGCACGATGTTCCTGTACCTAAAAACGTTAGCTTCATTTTCTCCTTACTCTTTACTCCTTCTCTCCTAACTCCTTACACGATATTCACCTCCGGATGAATCTCTATTCCGAATTTCTCCTTCACATCGCGCTGGATAGCCTCACAGAGCTGCACAATCTCGCCGCCTGTGGCTCCACCACGATTCACAAGCACCAGCGCCTGCTTGTCGTGGACGCCGGCACGTCCCAGCGAACGGCCTTTCCAGCCACACTGGTCAATCATCCAGCCGGCAGGAATCTTCACTCTGTCGGCATCCACCTCATAATGCGGCATATTCTCATACTCAGCAGCCAGCTCTTCGTACTGCTTGCGGCCGACGATGGGGTTCATGAAGAAGCTGCCGGCATTGCCCGTCACCTTGGGATCGGGCAGCTTGGCGTTACGAATGTCGATGATGGTCTGACGTAGCTGCAGTGCCGTGGGCTCGCCGATGCCCATACGCTCCAGTTCGGCGCGTATGTTGCCGTAATCCAGATGCGGCACGAAAGTCCTGGAGAGGGCGTAGGTCACACGGGTGATGAGGAAGCGGTTCTTCCAGTCGTGCTTGAAGCGGCTCTGACGGTAGCTGTATTCGCACTCTTCGCCAGTGATAGTACAGACGTTGCCTGTGGCTATCTCTACCATCGCGACGCTGACGATGAAGTCCTTCGCCTCCACGCCGTAGGCTCCGATGTTCTGAACGGCGCTGGCTCCCACGTCGCCGGGAATCAGCGACAGGTTCTCCATACCGCTGTAGCCGGCCTCGATGCTGGCAGCCACCATATCGTCGAACACCTCGCCGCTGCCGCAGGTCATACGGCAACAGGAGTCGGCTGCTTCGAACTCATAGCCCCTGATGGCTGAGCGCACCACAATGCCGTCGAAGTCCTTCGTCAACAGCAGGTTACTGCCGCCACCTATTATTATATAGGGTTCACCTGCTGTCCTGAGAATCGCAGCCACCTCAATGGCCTCGCGCTCGTTCTCGAACTCCAGGAAGCGCTTGCACTTGGCCTCTATGCCAAACGTGTTGTGCGCCTTCAGACTATAATCCTTGAAATCCTTCAATTATCAATTGTCAATTATCAATTACCGAAAGGTCACGTTGTCATCTTCGCCAAGCGCCATTTGTCGCCGTGCCGCTTGAACGTCAGTTCCAGTTCCAGTCCGTTGGCAATGCCACGCAGCACGAAGACCATGTTGTCGGTACGCGGCCTACGCGGACCATAGACGATGTTATAGAGCATCTTGTCAGGCAGTTCAGGCGCAAAGGCGGGCCACGTGTCGGGTGTCAGGAAGCCCTCCATCTGCTGGAAGTCATCATCGGGGTCAGGCCCTACGAACTTGACCGTCTCCTCGAGGCTGTGACTCTGGAAGATGCTGTCGGTCACGAACTGATGATAGAACTGCAGGAACGAGGCATTGGGGTTGGCCGTGATGGGCTGCGTGTCGACCTCGGTGAGCATCCATGCACCTCTCAGGCGACGGAACTGATACTGTATGACAGCTCCCGTGTTGAAGTAGATTTTCTCGACGACGGCCTGCGTCAGCGATGTGTCGTTCATCACCGCCATCTCCTTCTGCGAACCGAAGAGCAGCGTGTAGTAGCCCTGACGCATGAAGAATCGCTCCATCTGCCAGTCCTTGCGCTGCGTCTTGGTGGTGTCGCCGTTGCGTGTCACCGTCAGCGGAAACATCACGCGCTCCATCTGTAAGTGCTTGTTGGCCGCAAAGTTAAAGAGGAAGTCGTCGAACAGCTCGTCGGCTGCCTGCGGCATCGGCGTGTCCGTAATCAGTTGCTCCAGACTGTCGGTAGCCGTTGTGTCTACGGAGTCCTTGGCCACCGTAGAATCGGCATCGTCAGGGGGCGCAGCCGTCTGCCGTCCCTTGCACGAAAACATCAGCACAGCCAATGCCATCACAGGAATAATGAGCCTTTTCATAAGCTGTCTCTCAAATTCAACGCGCAAAATTACTAAATATTTCTCAATACATCACTCATTATTCGGATTTTTTTTCTACCTTTGCACGCAAAATTTGAAAATTCACTGTTTCGTTATGATACTTGACAAGATTGATGAGCTTCTGAAAGAAGTACAGATGCTGAGTGCAAAGAATGCCGACGAGGTGGAACAGCTTCGCCTGAAGTACCTCAGCAAGAAGGGTGAGATTACAGCCCTGATGAACGATTTCCGTAACGTGGCTGCTGACCAGAAGAAGACGGTTGGCATGAAGATTAACGAGCTGAAGACGCTGGCTACGGAGCGCATCAACAAGCTGCGCGAGGAGTGCGAGACACAGGAGACGGGCGACCTCAGCATCGACCTGACGCGTACCCCCTACCCCGTGAAGCTGGGCACACGCCACCCGCTGACCATCGTCACCAACGAGATTATCGACATCTTCTCACGCATGGGCTTCGTGCTGGCCGACGGTCCTGAGGTGGAGGACGACCTCCACGTGTTCACGAAGATGAACTTCGCCGCCGACCATCCTGCTCGCGACATGCAGGACACGTTCTTCGTCTCGCAGCATCCTAACGACGTCACCAAGAACATCTTGTTGCGCTCACACACCTCATCGGTGCAGGCCCGTGTCATGGAGAACATGCACGATGCCGATGGTAAGCTGACGGCTCCCATCCGCGTCATCTGCCCCGGTCGCGTCTACCGCAACGAGGCCATCACGGCCCGTGCCCACTGCTTCTTCCATCAGGTGGAAGGTCTGTATATCGACAAGAACGTCTCGTTCACCGACCTGAAGCAGGTGCTGCTGTCGTTCGCTAAGGAGATGTTCGGTGCCGATACGAAGATTCGTCTGCGCCCCTCCTACTTCCCCTTCACAGAGCCCAGTGCCGAGATGGATATCTCGTGCTTCATCTGCGGCGGCGAGGGCTGCGGCTTCTGCAAGCACACCGGCTGGGTAGAGATTCTGGGTTGCGGTATGGTCGACCCGAACGTGCTCGAGCAGTGTGGCATCGACTCGAAGGTCTACAGCGGCTACGCCTTCGGCATGGGCGTCGAGCGTATCACGAACCTGAAGTATCGCGTCAACGACCTGCGCCTGTTCTCTGAGAACGACACTCGTTTCCTCGAGGAGTTCGAAGCAGCCGACTAATACACCTTTATTTATATAGAGTAACCGTTACCGTAAGCGCCACAGCAAAGGCTGTTGCACGGAACGGAGGAACCATTGGATTCGGGACTGCCACTCATCGGCAGTCCTGATATCGTATTTGGCCCAAGCGGAACCAAAGTAGTAGGTATAAGGCTGATTGTAGTCACTGACAACACCCAACACGTGGTTGTCCTGGAGACGCGTTGTCACCTTGCCGTCGGGAAAGAGCACAGCTACGTAGAGCGGTGCCTGATGAACATTAGGCTGATCAGTAGGATCGGTATAGGCGACATAGTTATCGCCGAGCACGTAGGACACGCGGTCTTCGGGTTGCAGTACGACACCCGAACAAAGGGTGACGGTCTTCGCAGGCGTAGCCTTAGCCATCTGCTTGGAAAGATTTGTAAAACCAACATACCATACCTCCATTTTACAGAAGTTAGAGCCCTTATCGAGCGTAATGACGCGGTTCTCAACGACACGTACGCCACAGACTATTCGCGGACTCTGCTCCAAACGGACGGAGAAGCGCAGAGGACCCTCGTCAAGCACCTCGTAGTGCTCAAAGCAGTAGGGCATGACCAGCGAGTCGCCCACCATCAGGGCCGGTGCTCCACAACCCAATGAAGCACCCACGCGATAGGGGTCGAGACCGCGTCCGTGATCATAGTGATAAGAGATGAGGCGGTAGAGCGAGTCGCGCACATGCCAGTTGTTGCGGTAGATGGAATCGATGCGAGGAATAGTGACCACGTCCTCAATATAATAGCGATCATCAACTACGAGCTCGGGCGTATTCTTTGTCCACACATCGATGCCGTAGGAGCGTTCCTTCGTGCGCTCCAGCGCAGGGCCATAGACACGGTAGGCACCGCGATCGTTTTCCCATGCGAAGTCGTCCTTACGTTCAGGGTGCAGCCGTCCATGACATACCATCGGAAACTGCGGATGCGTGCCCTTCGACAAGGTAAAGCGCGCCACCCCACCCTTGCGGACAGCCGCCTCCACAAGCAACTTGCCGTCGAACGTCAGCTGGAACGGTACATCGAGCCCTGCAGCATCACAAACGCGCAGGCTGTCAATCGATGTCAGTCCCAAAAGCGGCATGACGCTATCGACGGGTATCTCGACAATCTGTTCACGATACTCAGCCGAAGGATTGGCTATTTCAAGCGTCAGCGACGCAACGATGGCAAGCAGGAGATTCATTTCATTTCGCTATTAAAGAAGTTTATGCACTGGCGGAACAGATGGTTGCGCGTATTGCCACCATAGATGCTATGGTTGCGGTTGGTATAGACAAGCTGGCGGAAATCCTTATCGGCCTGCACCAGTGCCTCCACGTACTCAGCTGTATTCTGATAGTGTACATTGTCGTCGGCCAGTCCGTGACAGAGCAGCAGGGAACCACTGAGCTGCGAGGCACGGGCTATGGGGTTCACCTCGTCATAGCCCTTCTGGTTCTCCTTCGGCGTACGCATGTAACGCTCAGTATAGACGGTATCATAGTAGCGCCAACAGGTAGGCGGAGCAATGGCAATGCCACAGCGGAAGACAGAACGGCCCTCGGACATCGACATCAGCGTGTTCCAGCCACCGTAGGACCACCCCCAAATAGCGATGCGCTCCTTGTCGATGTAGGACTGCTGCCCCAGCCATAAAGCGGTCTCCACCTGGTCGCGAGCCTCCAACTCACCCAGACGCAGGTAAGTGCACTTCTCAAACTCGGCACCACGTCCGCCCGTGCCGCGATTGTCCACGCAGACGCAGATGTAGCCCTGCTGACAGAGCAACTGCTCCAGGATGGCACCGTTACCACTCATGCCGATACCCCAGGCATTCTTCACCTGCTGAGAGCCGGGACCGCCGTACTGATACATAATGACGGGATACTTCTTCGCAGGATTGAAGTCCTTGGGCTTCACCATATAGCCATAGAGTTTCACGTTCTCACCGGTGGTGAAAGTGATGAACTCCTTCGTACCCATGTCGTAGGAATCGTACTTCTGACGGAGCGTCTTATTATCGATGAGCGTGGCGAGCGTCTTGCCCTGATTCGAGCAAAGTGAATAGACGGCAGGATTATTGCTGTCTGACCACGTGTTGACAAAGTATTTGAAGTTCTTCGAGAAGATGGCGGAGTTCCAGCCTTTCTTCGGCGTCAAACAATCGGTCTTACCATTACTGTGACTGACAAAGACCTTTTGGTCTGTAGGACCGTCGTTCAAAGCAGCAAAGTAGATGTCGCCCGTGGCCTCGTCGTAGCCATAGACATCGGTGACAATGAGAGGCGATGGCTGAGAGGTGAGAGGTGAAAGGTTGGCAACCGAGCGCATCAGCTGTCCGTTGAGGTTGTAGACGTAGATGTGGTTAAAGCCGTCGCGTTCGCTCGTCAACACAACGTGCTTGTCAGTTATCAGCAACTGCTCCAGTGTCTCTTCCTTCACGTATTTGTCGACCTTGTCTTCGATAATCATCTGGCATACCGTCGATAGCGGGTTGCACATATACACCTTCAGGTCGTCTTGATGGCGGTTCATGGTCACCACGCATACCTTTACGGGGTCACTGGTACCCTTCAGACGAGGGATATAGCCGTCAGCGTCGAGCGGCAACTGCAGCGTACGTGTCTGATGGCTCTTAATGTCGTAGGACATGACCTGAACTTTCGCGTTCTGCTCGCCGGGTACAGGATACTTATATGTATATTCGCCGGGATAGTCGCGATACTCCTCACGCTCAGGCGCCAAGCCCTTGAACAACTGCATCGAGTACTGTTTGACCTGACTCTCGTCGAAGCGCACCCACACCAGCTGCTCGGAGTTGGCGGTAAACGTCATCGCCGAGTTATACGAGAATTCCTCCTCATACACCCAGTCGGGTATACCATTGATAATCTCGTTGCGTTTGCCATCTTTCGTTACCTGACTCTCGGCATTGTCGTAGAGCAGTTTCACCAAGAAGATGTTATTGTCGCGCACAAAAGCAATGACATTACCATCGGGCGAGAACACAGGCGTCTGCTGGGGACCGCCCTCAGAGAGCGGTTCCAGCTTATTGTTCTGAATGGTAAATATATAATAGGTAGCGGTGAACGAACGACGGTAAATGCTCTTTGTTTCCGTCTGGATGAGCAGGTGCTTGCCGTCAGGACTCAGGATGTAGCCGTCCACACGTCTCACCTTCGGGCCTCGAGCCGTCGCAGCATCAAAAAGCGTACCCACTTGCTTGCCCGTCTTAAACGAGTAAGCCACGATGCGCTTGCCGTCATCACTGATCTGTGCGTATGTCTCGCCGTCAGCCAGAGGTCTGACCTCCGTCATCACTTCCTGTCGGAACTCGCCACGAGTGATGTCCCTCAACTCCAGTTTCTGTCCGGCCACAGCCTGCAGCACACTCAGGAGCACCACTGCTCCCACAATCATTTGTCGTTTCATGTTTCTATTGGTGTTTCTTATTATTTGAGCACAAAGGTAGGCATTTTCCGAGTATTATGCAAGCAATTAACCAACGTTTACACAATACTACAGAAAGAGACGGTATTAGCCCTGTTTAAGCAATTGCTCAATAGTGACACCTTTATGAGTTTTCATGTAATGGTCAACAGAAAGGACCTGAGGCGAATTGAAAACACGTCGCTTCATGACATGATTAACTACCCACTGAATGCGACCGATATGCTCGTCACGATGCATCGGTGTAACATCAGACTCATCCGACACCGGATTTTGCGTATAGGGTGTGGGATAAAGGCTCAAAAGATAGAAACTGATACAGTCGGGCACAATATAAGAGCGCTGCATAGTCTGACGCTGCTCGCTACTATAGCCGTATTTCTTATAAAGAGGATAGTCGGTTCCCAGATACTTGTCGAGTGAGATGCCAAGCATGTCACCAGACACAATAATGCTCTGATCAAGAGAGCCCACCTGAGTATAGATATCGGGCAGACAGATGTCGGGCAACTCCTTAAGCAGCCGCTCAAAGGCATCGCTAAGCTGGCTGTTGACATCGCTCATGTCGGCATACTGCTGTTGGACTTCGGATATGAGCGTCTGAAGGGTGGTATCTTGATAAAAACTGAGGAACTTGGCGTTAATCTGCGGTTCGTTGACACGCCCCAGGTGCAGAACGTCCTCAATCAGCGTACGCGTCTGCTGAGGATAGTCCGTATTCATTTGCTGAAGGGCCGAGAGGTCGCCTGTAGTGAGATAGAGGCTCTGTACACGGTCATAGCGGCTGACAGAGAGAAGCCAGTCAGGATTGTCTTCTGAGTTGCTAAGCCGCCATTCACATCCCAAGCAGAGCAACATCGTGACGAATAGAAGGGTGTACAGTTTTCGCATCAAAGAGGCGTCTGATTCTTAACGTTTGTCAATTTACGGCACAAAAGTACTAAAAATTATTGTAAAAACCAAATTTTAACCTAAAAAAGATAAAAGAAAGTAGAAATTTGGCTAACTTTGCCTGAGACTAAAATACTAGAACAGCAATGAAAAAACTCTTTCTTACAGCCGCTGCAGCATTACTGCAGATGGTTGTGATGGCGCAGCAGACAGTGAACATCGAGGTGAGCAACCCCATTAAGACAGACCGACAGGATCAACCTGTGGTACTGAGTCTGAAGAACTACGGCGACGTACGCTCGGCCTTGGTAACATGTGGCGACCAGGAAGTGGCGTGCCAACTGGACGATTTGGACCAGGATGATATCATGGACGAGCTGTGCTTCCTCAGCGACTTGAAAGGACGAGAGAAAAAACGCTACACAATAACGCTCTATAGCGAGGGGGAGCCGCGACAGTATCCAGCCCGCGTGTATGCGGAGATGCTGATGCGTAATGACAAGGTGAAGGAAAAGAACCGTCACAACAACTTCATCGAGTCGGTGACGGCACGCGGCGACTGCGCTAATTCCTACAATCTGCAGCACCACCACGGCGTAAGCTTTGAGAGTGAACTGAATGGCATACGCATCTACTTCGACAAGCGTCAGACACTGGACCTCTATGGAAAATTCCAAAAGCGGCTGGAGCTGCAGGAGACACAATTCTATACGTCTGACGAACAGAAGCTACAAGGCTACGGCGACGATGTGCTGTGGGTAGGCAACACCTTCGGACTGGGTGCCCTGCGCGGATGGGACGGCAAGGAGCCGACAATGATCGATCCTGTGCGCTCACGCACGCAACGCGTTATCAGCTATGGTCCGCTGCGTACCATCGTCGAGATAGTAGACCGTGGATGGCAATATCCCCACTCCCCCCTCACCTCTCACCTCTCACCTCTAAACATGACCATCCGCTACACGCAGTATGCAGGCCATCGCGACACGGATGTTGACATCTTCTTCAACCGCAACGTGAGCGACCTACAGTTTTCAACGGGTATCATCAATGTAAAGGGTTCTGATGAGTTCAGCGACCATAAAGGGTTGCGTGCATGCTGGGGCACCGATTATCCGTCAACAGACACCGTAAAATGGAAACGTGAAACAGTTGGACTGGGCATTTATATCCCTCAGAAACACATACGGAGTGAAGAGCCAGCCAACAAAGATAATTACGCCTTTGTCATTGGTACCGACAACAAAAAGCTAAGTTACAAGGTTATCTATTGCTCTGACAACGAGGACTTCGGCTATCACTCAGCCAAGGAATGGTTCGACTTCCTGAAAATCTGGCGAAAAGAGGTGGATGAGCCCATCATTATAAAGCGCTGAAATGCTTAACGCGGTAAGGCGCCGAACGTCTTACGTCCCTTTGCATAATACTGCCAGAGCAGCGAGAAACGCCGTTGCTCTGGTATTTTTTCAGCATGACGCGAAGCCTGAATGGCCTGGCGGTCGGCATCGAAATCGTGGCGCCACTTCTTGAAAGCACGACGGGCACGATAGACTGCGCGGAAGTCGCCCAGATTACGTTTGAGGAGCAGCATCTCCCAAGCAGCAAGATAATCCAGGAACCAACGCCAGCGCATGACATAGCACAGTTCGCTGTCTGGCAGGCACTTATAGAGCATCGTCAGGTTATTGCGGAAGTTTAGGAACGTTTTCATGGGGTTCGACTTTGGCAGTGTGCCACCACCCACATGGTAGATATGGCTCTCGGGCAGACAGACAATGCGACGGCCACGGATACGCAGACGCCAGCAAAGGTCTATCTCCTCGTTATGAGCAAAGAAACGGCCATCGAGACCACCACACGCCCAATAGTCCTCAGAACGAATCATCAGGGCAGCACCTGTTGCCCATAGGACATCGGCCTGCATATCGTACTGACCATTGTCCGGCTCGACGGTTTCGAAGATGCGCCCACGACAGAAGGGATAGCCGAAGCGGTCGAGGAATCCCCCACTCGCCCCCGCATACTCAAACGCTACCTTATTATATATAGAGAGCAACTTGGGCTGGCAGGCGGAAACGTCCTGATGAGCATCCATAAAGGCAATCAAGGGAGTCAGCCAGTGGTCTGTCACCTCGATATCACTGTTCAGCAGCAGGTAATACTCAGCATCAATCTGCCGGAGTGCCTTGTTGTAACCCTCGGCAAAGCCCCAGTTCTGATCGAGCACGATGAGCCGCACCTCCGGAAACTCCTCACGCAGCAATGTAAGAGAATCGTCGGTCGATGCATTGTCGGCCACATAGACAACGGCCTCCTGACGCGAGTACTCAAGCACCGTAGGCAGATATTGGCGCATCATTTGCGCGCCGTTCCAGTTGAGTATGACGATAGCAAGTTTCTCCATATACCTTATTATATAATAGTAGCACAAAGTGCGCTGTGGTCACGATTGAAGTCACCAAGACGTACCTGCAGCACCTGATTGTCGTATTCGGGCTTGGACTCGGTCGGCGACAACTCCACACGGATATAGTTACGTGTGAAGCCGTGCATGGCGCGACCGCGTGTCGCTTTCTCGAAGAGTACTTCGACCGTCTGTCCGATATAACGGGCGTAGAAGGTCTCCGTCTTCTTATCAGAAAGTTCCAGCAAGCGTTTAGAACGCAGTTTCTTCTCCTTTTCGGCTACAACATAGTCAATCTTCAGTGCCGATGTGCCTGGACGCTCACTATAGGGGAAGACATGAAGTTGAGTCACATCGAGAGCATCAAGGAACTCGTAAGTCTCCTCAAAACAGTCGGGTGTCTCACCACGACAGCCCACCATCACATCGACACCGATGAAGGCGTCTGGAATAAGATCCTTGATGCGATGAATCTTGTCGGCAAACAACTGACGGTCGTAGTGACGGTGCATCAGCTTCAATACGGTGTCAGAGCCACTCTGCAACGGGATGTGGAAATGGGGCATGAACGCCCGGCTCTTTGCGCAGTAGTCGATGAGCTCGTCACTCAGCAGATCGGGCTCCAGCGAACTGATGCGGTAGCGTTGAATCTCCTCCACCTCATCAAGCGCCTTTACCAAATCGATGAAACGCTCCCCCGTCGTCTTACCGAAGTCTCCGATATTGACGCCCGTCAGCACAATCTCCTTACCACCCTCGGCAGCAGCCTCACGAGCCTGTGCCACCAGCGATGCAATGCTGGGGTTACGACTGAAACCACGGGCATAAGGAATGGTGCAGTAAGTGCAGAAGTAGTCGCAACCATCCTGAACCTTCAAAAAGAAACGAGTACGATTGCCACGCGAGCAGCTAGGTGCAAACGACTTGATGTCCTTCGTCTTCACGTAAAAAACATTTCTCTCACCTCTCCCACTTGGATCTTCCAAGGACTTCTCACCTCTATTCATCCAAGCTTCAGAAAGAAACTGGATCAGATTAGCCTTCTCATTAGATCCTAACACAAGATCCACACCGTCTATCTTTGCGATACGCTCAGGTTCCAACTGTGCATAGCAGCCCGTCACCACGACAAAGGCTTCTGGATGCTCACGCACCATGCGGTGAATGGCTTGACGACATTTATGGTCGGCCACGTCGGTGACAGAGCACGTGTTGATGAGACAAATGTCAGCCTGTTCGCCTTTCTTAGCCGTCACCACCCCCATCTGCTCCAGCATCTTGCCGAAGGTAGAAGTCTCCGAGAAGTTCAGCTTGCAGCCAAGTGTATAGTATGCAGCACGTTTGCCTTGAAATGCCGATGTATCAATCATGCGTCTTTGTTATCTTTATGTTTACGCCCACAAAGGTACGACTTTTTTCTCGATTTTCGACTTTTTTCACGAATATTCGCTCATAAGCCCAAAATGATGCAAATTTTAACATTTCGCAAACTACTGAT
>Ga0310696_10002488_pt1 | contig 24276 bp, 21 predicted proteins | sample AusTroGonzalo_MG_4_FD_203885 | JGI IMG/M metagenome (GOLD analysis project Ga0310696, IMG submission 203885) | Bovine rumen microbial communities from tropical cattle in Woodstock, Queensland, Australia - Gonzalo_02 (v2) (version 2) | ecosystem: Host-associated > Mammals > Digestive system >...
AGGTAAGAGCTCACGCCGCCGTCAGTGATGCCGGCGGGGGTAAACCTTATGGGTTGAAAGACCAAATAAACCGGGGCTTGAGGGCTGCTCGTCCGACCCGGAGGGTAGGTTGATAGAGACCTGCGGCAACGCAGGCCCGAGATAAATGACAACACAAAACAGAACCCGGCTTACGGGTTTTCCTTTTTTTTTACCACCAGGTTTTGTTTCTTACCATCTGGGTTTGAAGGCGTTCTCGATGTGGTTAATCTCCTGACATTCAGGACTGTTAATCACCGAGATGATGTCAAATCGGATTTCCTTGGTCACGCACTTGAACTTGGCGTAGTACATCGCGGCGCGGATAAGGTGCCGCTGTTTTTGCCTGTCCACGAATACCTCCGGCTCCCCGAATGTGGTCGTTTTGCGTGTTTTCACCTCCACAATGACGAGGTAGTCATCGTTTTCCGCGATGATGTCGACCTCCAGATGTCCGCAGCGCCAGTTGCGTTCCAGAATCTTGTAACCCTTTTTCAGTAAGAGATTTGCGGCCATGTCTTCGCCGGCGAATCCTTGCAGTTGCTTTTCCGTTTTCATTTCGTTTGTCTTATTTTGCTTGTGAATACTGAAGTCGCGGCAAAGATAACCTTTTTCTGCGAAACCGTCTTCTAAAAATTAACTATTCGACCTTGAATAGTTAACGGGATCTTTGCAACCTGTTGGGCTCCAGTCGATAATAAATTTTTTAAAATGCTTGACAAACGCATTTTTGTGTTGTATCTTTGCAACGTTCGATTAAGCGTTTCGGCATTCCTGCGCATAAATCTGCTGTGGATGACGGCACTCCTGTCTCGAATGGACGAATAATGGTAGTTTTAACAAGATGTCGATGGGCGTATCCCATTTATCGAACAAAACCAAACTTTAACCCTTAACCTAAAACCAATGAGTAACATTGAAGAAGTAAACGAGAAAATTATCACCTTGCGCGGACAGCAGGTGATTGTCGATGCCGATGTGGCACAACTGTACGGTGTGGAAACGCGCGATATTAACAAGGCGGTTAGGAACAATCCCAACAAGTTCCCGGAAGGGTATATCATAGAATTGACTGCGGAGGAGAAATCAGAGGTGGTGGAAAATTTCCACCACCTCATGGACTTGAAGTTCTCTCCCCACTACCCAAAAGCTTTCACAGAAAAGGGACTTTATATGCTGGCAACAATCTTAAAGAGTCCACAGGCTGTGGAGACAACTATCGCCATTGTGGAGGCTTACGCGAAATTGCGGGAGTTGTCGCATGTGTTGATGGAACTTCCGGCTGCCGATGCGCAGCAGGCTCCGTCTCTGCAGCAGCGCGGTGGTGAGTTGATAGACGGTCTTCTATGCGATATGCTCCCTATGAGAAGCAGTGAGACTTCTTTTGAGCTGAACCTTGCAATGTTTAAGTTCAAGCACACACTGACACGGGAAAGCGACAGAACTGACGAAATCAGCGAACTGAAAGCTCGAATGGCAGAACTTGAGCAAAAAGTAAGGGCTCGATCATGATTTTGACACAAACCTTAAACCACGAGAAAATGAAAGAGGATTTTTTACACTATGTGTGGCAGCATCGCCACTTCGACTTTTTGAAAGCGAAAACCACTGACGGGCAGGCTATCAGCGTTATTTTCCCTGGGTATCATAACCACGATGCGGGTCCCGATTTCCTGCAGGCCGTTGTCACGATTGATGATGTGCGCTGGGTTGGAAGCGTGGAGATACATTGCCGGAGTTCTGACTGGCTACGGCACCACCATCAGTATGACGACAAGTACAAGTCTGTGGTGTTGCATGTGGTCTATGAACACGATATGGAGATTCAACTATGTGATAATGAATCTGTTCCGACATTGGAACTCAAAGGCCTGATTCCGCAGGAGATGTTCACCCGATATGAATCGTTGATGAGCGTGCCCGACATGTTGCTCTGTAGGGGTTGTCTCTCGGCGGTGGAACCGCTGGTGATTCAGAATCAGCTGTCAGGATGTTTGATGGAGCGGATGTTGCGACGGCAAAGTGGGTTCCAGCATATTCTCAATAGCTGTCAGAAAGATTGGAACGAGTTGGTATACAGAGTGCTGGCGATTGGTTTCGGATGCAAGAAAAACGGCACGGCATTCGAACTGCTGGCGCAGAGCCTGCCGTATCGTGTCATACGGGCGCACCTCGCCTCGCGGCTGCAGGTGTACGCGCTCGTGTATGGGCAGTCGGGGATGCTGGATTTGGCGGATAGGGAGGACTATACGGAGAAGCTGCGTTACGAGTACGACTACCTGCGCTACAAGTATCGGCTCACCCCCATCGGGGCGCACCAATGGAACTGGCTGCGACTGCGCCCGCAGAACTTCCCAACGTTGCGGCTCGCGCAGTTCGCCCAGATGTTGTTCGAGACGGGCAATGCCCTCGCCGACAAGGTGTTGAAGGCTAATATGCAAGGGCTGCGCACATGGCTTTCGGTGGCCCCTGAGGAGTATTGGCAGACGCACTACCAGTTTGGAAAACCGACCACCCGACACGCCTCCGGGATGGGGACAGCTATCGTGAACTCGCTGATTATCAATACGGTGGTGCCGATTCGTTTCTTCTATGCCCGTTTCAATGGTGACGAGGCAGGGCAGGAGGCGGCGCTGTCCCTGTTGGAACAAGTTGAATATGAGGATAATAAGACGACGAGGATTTTTGTCGACAGCCCGTTTCCGCGGCGTAGTGCGTACGACTCGCAGGCTCAGCTGGATCTTTTCGACAGGTATTGTTCGCAAAAGCGGTGTCTAGAGTGCAGCATAGGGGAGAAGCTGGTGCGCTTGTAGGGGAACGTACCACAACTTCTCGTAAAGACTATGACTCCTATTTCTATGACTTTAGGTGAGATTGATAAGCGGGATAAAACCGGTCAAGATTCAGGTTTCAAGATTCAAGTTTAATCTTCATCCGTCAAGGTTTCCAGAAATGCCTTCAGGTCTGCGATCTCGTTTGGGGTGAGGCGGACACCGCCGTCGTTGACGTGGTGCATCAGCGGGCTGATTGTCGGTGAATTTTGGACTTCTGAGTTGTAGAATTCCAGCACCTCGTCCAGGGTCTGGAAACGGCCGTCGTGCATGTAGGGCGCGGAACGAGTTACGTTGCGCAGCGACGGGGCACGGTAGGCGCCCCGGTCGCGTGGGTCGCCCGTGACGCTGAAGCGGTCGTGGTCATCCGACGGTTCGGCGTCCAACCCGTTGTTGTAGAAGAGGTTGGTGGTGAACAGCGGACTGCCTGAACTGCCATGGCAGTGGAAACAGTCGGCACCCTCCTCGGTGGTGAACAGCACGTAGCCGTGCAGCTCCTGCGCGGTCAGCTGCACCTCGCCCCGAAGGTAACGGTCGAACTTGCTGTTGCTGGCGACCAGCGACCGCACGTACTGCGCAATAGCTTTCTGGATGCGCTCCATCGTAATCTCTTCAGTGCCAAATGCTTTCTTGAACAGTGGCGGGTATTTGCTGTCTGCTTTGATGGCGGAGATTGTCCTCGCTTCTGTACTGCACATCTCATCGTCAGCCGTGATGGCCATGAGCACGATGTCCTCAATGGTGCGTTGCTGTGGATTCGGGTTGTTGCGGGAGATCAACCCGTTCCAGAAGTAGCCTTCGTGGTTGAAGACGAGGTTGACCAACGGCATCACGTTGTGGATGGTGGGCTTTCCCGTGGTGCGGCCTTTCGCTTTGCCGTCGGGGAAACGCGGGTTGTCAATGCCGAGGTCGTAGTTGCACTCCTGTCGGTGGCAGGTGGAACATGACATCAGCGAGTCAGGCTCCGATCCCGTGTAGCCGCAGAGGTGCGGGTCGTGGAAGAGCAGCCGTCCGAGCTCCACTCCTTCTACCGTCATCGGGTTGTCGTCAGGGATGTTGAGCAACGTCGGGAAACCCTTCGGTATCGGGATGTTGTACGGGGTAGGGGGCTCCACACGGTCATGGCAGGCGGCGCAGAAGAGTACGAGAAAGAGGATCACGTGTAGTCTGCCCCATACTGCGGCTATCGCCTTGTGTGGGGTTAATTGCACTGCGTGCGTGTTGTTCCCCCGGGACTGCTTAAGGAAGATGTTAAAAATGTACCTCATTCCTCATCGAAAAGGCCTAATTGCAACCCCGCACCGTCGTTTTCGGTCGGGATGTCCGTCTTTTCGGCGGAAATGTGGTCGAAGATGTCCTTGGCGATTTCGTCATCAACAGAGGTGACGGGATCGTCCGTGTCAGGCAGCTCCTCTTCTATGGGCTCGGCGAGCTCTTCCGGCTCTTCGTAGGGCAGTGGTTCGATGAATTTTACCGACTTGATGTCGTTGAAACTGAGACGCTTGCCTTTTGCGCGGGCGGTGGTCATCTCTACGAACTCGGCGCACGGGATCACCGTGACGGTGTCTTCCGTGTCGGATTTCTTCGCATGGTAAACAACCTTGATTTGCGGCAGGTAGTCGATGGAGTAGTCAACGAGTTTAGCTGTGCCGTCAGTGGGGTAGAAGTCGACCTTCTTGATCAGTGTGTCGGGTTGGAACCGCTTGATAAAGAACTTCTTGTCTTTCTTGAGCTGATAGATGGCGGTGATGACCATCGAGGGTTTCCACTTGCGGATGATGTCGAGGTCGTCCTCAAAATGCAAGGTCGTTTCGTAGCCGGTGATACGATAGTTTCCTGACTTATAGACGGATAAAATCTTGTCATCCTCGTGGAAGGAACCGATAAGTTCGCCGCGGCCGTCGGTGTTGAGGCGCATCACGGCGGACTCGAAATAGACATCGATGGCGCTGAGCGTGGAGATGCCTTTCTGCGCCAGCGTAATGGAGGAAACGGGGTAGCGGGTGACGATGTTGCCCAAAGCGGCGCGGTTCTTGACGGCCAGCGTGCCGAAGTCGAAGTCGAACTCCCGCTTCTTGAGCTTGGGCTTGGGCTTGAGTTTCACACGTACCACCTCGGCTTCACCGTTCGGGTTCGACGTGAAATAGAGCACTTTGGCACTGGTACTGCCCTTCACGAGGTCGTATTTTTTGTCGCGGGTGACGCCGCCCACGTTGAAACGCTTGGCGTATACCGGGCCGTTCACACCGGCAGAATAAATCATGTTGTAGATCTGCCGCTCGTCGCCACGACGGAACACCTCCGCGTGGATGATGTGCTTGCCCACGAAGTGCTTGTCGGCCACTTTGCTGATGGAACACTGCCCGTTCTCGTGGAAGACGATGATGTCGTCCAGGTCGGAGCAGAGACACGCAAACTCCACGTCGTCGTCCTTCTTCAAGTTGGTGCCGATAAAGCCCTCCTTCTTGTTGACGAAGAGTTTCTGGTTGGCCACGGCGACCGTCACGGCACTGATCGTGTCGAAACTCTTGATTTCCGTAAGACGCTTGTAATCAGCACCGTATTTCTTCTTCAGTTGGAGGAAATAGTTGATGGCGTAATCGACCAAATGGTCAAGATGGTTCTGCACCTCGTCCATGTTGAGTTCGATTTCGGCGATTTTGTCCATCGCAGCTTTGATGTCGAACTTGGAGATCTTGCGCACGGGCTTCTCGCAGAGCGCAAGCACGTCGTCGCGGGTGATTTCCTGCCGGAAAAGGGAACGGTAGGGGTCGAAGGCGCGCTCAATGCGGTCGATTTGGACGTCCCAAGAATCGGCGTCTTTCTCTAACTCCTTGTAAATGCGCTTTTCGAAGAAGATTTTCTCCAACGAGACCTTGTGCCATTGCTGGCGCAGTTCGTCAAGCTCGATTTCCAGTTCCTTGCGCAGCAGGTTGAGGGTATTTTCGGTGTTGATGCGGAGGATGTCCTTGACGTTGGTGAACACGGGCTTGCCGTTCCAGATGACGCAGGCGTTGGTGGAGTAGGTGATTTCGCAGTCGGTGAAGGCGTAGAGCGCGTCGATGGTCTGGTCGGGGGAGACGCCGGGCTGCAGGTGGAGGTAGATTTCGGCCTGCGCCGCTGTGTTGTCGTCGATCCGCTTGATTTTCAGTTTGCCGTTGTCAATGGCCTTCGTGATGGAGTTGGTCGATTCGGAGATGAGGTCTTCGGTGGTGGTTCCGTATGGTATCTCATTGATGACCAGCGTCTTGTTGTCTACGATGCTGATTTTAGCGCGGTTGCGTATCTTTCCGCCCTGCGCTCCGTTGTTGTAGCGGCTCACGTCGATGGCGCCGCCGGTGGGGAAATCGGGGTAAATTTCGAAATCCTCGCCCTTGAGGATGTGTACGGAAGCATCGATAAGCTCGTTGAAATTGTGCGGCAGGATGAGGGTGGACATGCCGACGCCGATGCCCTTGACGCCCTGGGCGAGCAGCAGCGGGAACTTGACGGGCAGTGCGATGGGTTCGCGGTTTCGGCCGTCGTAGGAGACCTGCCATTCGGTGGTCTTGTGGTTAAAGACCACCTCCTTGGCAAATGCGGTGAGCCGCGCCTCAATGTAACGGGGGGCGGCGGCCTCGTCACCTGTCAGGATGTTGCCCCAGTTACCCTGCGTGTCGATGAGCAGGTGCTTCTGCCCCATCTGCACGAGGGCGGCCCCGATGGACTGGTCGCCGTGCGGGTGGTACTTCATGGTGTTGCCCACGATGTTGGCCACCTTGTTGAAACGGCCGTCTTCCAGCTCGTCCATCGAGTGCAGAATACGTCGCTGCACCGGCTTCAGCCCGTCATAGACATCGGGGAAGGCGCGGTCCAGGATGACGTATGAAGCGTAGTCAAGGTACCATTCGCGGTACATTGACTGCGCGAAAATCACTTTGTGCAAACCCGAATCGTCATGCGTGTTGTTTTCCGTATCTTCCTCAGGAACAACAATATCCGCAGCGTTTTCGTCGAATTCTTCGTTTAATTCTTCGTCCTCAAAATCTTCTGCCATAGGTGTTTGGTTTTAAGGCGCGAAGATACGAAAAATTAGGTTACAGGAAATTTTCGTATCTTCGCCATCTGAAATTTTCCACCGTATGAAAAAGACCGCCTTCCTGATATGCCTCTGTCTGCTTGCGCTCACGCTCCCAGCGCAGAAGTATGCCCCCAAGCCGAAACCCGCCGACCCGCCGAAACCTTTCGGTCCCGTGCCTACCGCCGCGCAGGTGGCGTGGCAGCGCATGGAGATGAACATGTTCTGCCATTTCGGGCCCAACACCTTCACTGGTTTGGAGTGGGGCGAGGGCACCGAGGCGGAGGACATCTTCAACCCCACCGCCCTCGATTGCAACCAATGGGTTTCTGTGGCAAAGAATGCTGGATTCCAAGGAATTATCCTTACCGCCAAACACCACGACGGTTTCTGTTTGTGGCCCAACCCCGTGAGCACGCACACTGTACGCGAGAGCGCGTGGCGTGACGGCAAGGGTGATGTACTGAAGGAACTGTCGGAGGCGTGCAAGAAAGGCGGCGTGAAGTTCGGTATCTACATCTCCCCGTGGGACCGCAATGCCCCGACGTACGGTACTCCCGAATACAATAAGGTGTTCCTCAAGACATTACAAAGTGCCCATAAACACTACGGACCTATTTTTGAGCAGTGGTTCGACGGGGCCAACGGCGAAGGCCCGAACGGCAAACGACAGGTCTATGACTGGAAAAAGTTCAATGGACAGACGAAGAAATTACAACCCAATGCGGTGATTTTCAGCGATGTGGGGCCGGGGTGCCGCTGGGTCGGCAACGAGGAGGGCACCTGCGGACGCACCTGTTGGTCGCGGCTCGATGTGGAAGGGCGTGAGCCGGGCAAGAACGCCCCCTCGCAGGACACGCTCAACGCGGGCAACTACAATGGTGCATGCTGGATTCCCGCCGAGACGGATGTCTCCATCCGCCCGGGCTGGTTCTGGCGCGACAGCGAGCACCCGAAGTCTGTGCAGGAGCTGCTGAAAATCTACTACAACAGCGTGGGTCGCAACTCCCTGCTGCTGCTCAACGTCCCGCCCGACAACCGCGGTCTCATCCCCGCCGAGGATTCTCTGTGCCTGATGGAGTTCCGTGTCGCGTTAGACAGCATTTTTGCGAAGGATATGGTGGATGAAGCAGCGAACAGCGGGAGATATTTTGGAATTTGTGCTTCAAATGTCCGCAATAGCGATCACGAATCTTGTCGTTGTTGGGATAATATTCCGGCTTATATGCGTGGACGTGAAAACCATTGTTGGTCTTTTCGATATTGCCCGGCTTATCTGATTGGGGACAACTATGATAATTATTGGGCCACCGACGACACCGTGACCACCGCGTGGGTGGAGCTGACGTTTAACGAGCCGCAAACTTTTAACCGTGTGTTGTTACAAGAGTACATTCCTCTTGGCCAGCGGGTGGAGAAGTTCCACATTGAAGTCGAGGACGAGAGCGGCAACTGGCGCACCATCGCCGAGGAGACCACCATCGGCTACAAACGGATTGTCTTAACGGAAACTGTCACTACCAAGAAAGTTCGGATTGTCATCGACCAAAGCCGCGCCTGCATCGTGCTGAACCGCATCGGGCTGTTCCTGGACAATATTTACAGGCAATAAACAACTGTAGAGACGCAAAATTTTGCGTCTCTACAAAAGAAAATTTTGCGTCTCTACAAAAGGATGTACCCCCTGTCAGAACGCGATGAAGCCTATTCCCAATTTCAACCCGAACCAGTAGGCTCCGAGGATGCGTTCGCGGGCGAAGTCGTCGAAGTGGGTGTCAAGTGGTTCGTTGTAGTAGCTGAATTTGTCCTTTAGTTTCGCGCCCAGCACCTTGTAGCCGCCGAATGTGGAGCCAACACTTGCGCCGACGGTCAGCTTCAGTCGGTTCAGCACTATAAAGTCGTAGCCGTATTCAACTTTGAGACCAAAGAGATTGCCTTTGTTTTCGATAATCTCTTCGTAGGGCTCTTGTGTGCCTTCGATAATGCCCATGAGAAGGCCTTCGGTGTCCATTTTGTAACGGTAGAAATAGCCGTCAAGAACGAATTTGAAATAGTGGCCCAGAGGCGCGAAACGGTCGCCGATATATTGCTTATAATAGACGTTAAAACCGTGTGCGAGCACATTTCCATAGAGTTCGGCTTCGCGCCAATCGACGGAACCGTAGTATTGATGTCCTATCCGAAGGCGGTTGTCGTAGCCCTTGAACGGCGAGTTGTAATAGTTGTAGCCCACGCCTACGGTGCCTTTCTCCCAGACCATCAGTTCGATGTTGGGCGAGAGGAAGTAGTTGACACCGAGATAGCGTTGTGCCGCTTCGCTGATGTCCCAACCTGAACTCACGGGGTTGGGGTTGAACCAGGCGGGCGAGAAGTAACCCTCCATGTTCAGGATGACATGATTGCCAAGGAAGTTGTACATTTGGGCGTTTGCCGATGACAGACTTGCGGCTACGATGATAAGGAGTATGGTCTTTTTCATGTTTTTTCCCTTTGACCCCCACACTGCGCTTCGCTTATGTGGGGGTTATTAGCACTTCGTGCGTTTTGCCTTTTCGAGGCTGCTTAATGAATATATCTTTTTATGTTCTAAGTATCTTTGTCCCAAGTTTACTGTCTAACATACTGCTCCAGACGATGATAGACATATCCGTTCACGTAGGCTTTGCGCATCACTTCGGACTTGCTGAAGTGGTCGGAAATTTCCGTTTTGCCGTCCACCATGTCGATGATGCGGAAGTTCACATCGACATCGTGGGTGCGGAGTGCCAGGATGCCCACCACGACGGGAAATGAGTAGGGGAATGCGGGGATGAGAAAAGGCAGGTAGGCTTTGCTCGGGAAGAACCGTTTGCCGGGGACGTCGGTCACATGGACGAAGCAGAGCTTGCTGCAGCCTAATTCAGCGGCGACATCTTCAAGGTATTCGGAGGTGTGGTAGCGCATGTCGAGGCCGCCGGCGTTGGTGAAGTCGTTGTTCCATTGGCGCATCTTCACGAAGTTGTTGTACGCATCGGTCTCCGGTTTCGTGAAGTCAAGGGTAAGGGTCACCGGCGTGATGTGGTTGCGCTTGAGGGCGCGGCACATCAACTTCTGGAGCTGCTCGGCGTTGCGCTGGTTGGAGGCCCGGCTCTTGATTTGACCGTTGTTGTTGTAGATGAAGTAAATCGGAGTGGCGACGATGACCGACTTCTCATTGCCGATGTGGGCATCTGAAACCGATTCCAAAACGGCCTGCATCTCGGCGTTCACCACAGCATCGTTGACCCAGGCTTTGAAGAGCGAGTCGCTGTGGATGTCCACCAGCATGTAGTTGACGGTCTTGAATTTAGGGCTGGGCAACACCTTGATGTTCATGCTCTGCTGCTTGATGCGGTCGTATTTGGAGTTGCTGGCGGCGGGGCGCGCGGTGTCGCCGCCGGCGTTTGCAATCTCCTCCAGCGTGGCGCCCTGCGGATAGTCGCAGAAATCAATGAATTTCATCTTGTTCTTCACGAAGATGTCGTTGATGAGGTCTTTGGCGACACCTTGCAGGTATTCGTCCTCGGGAGCAGACTGCAATGCGGCCCATGCTTTGCGGAGCGCCAGCACGGCATATTCGTTGCGGTTCATCTTGGACATCAGGTAGTTGACCTGCTGCTGCTCGCCTTCCACGTCGTGGTAGGGCTCCATAAACGAACTGGTCTGTCCGCTGCCTTTGTGCTTGGCGGCACCGTAATAGGCGGTGGCTTTGGCGCGGCTCAGGTAGGCACTCTCGGGAAAGGTCTGCTCCATGACGTAGATGTTGTATATGGCCTTGTCGTAGTCGTGGTTGACGAGGAATTGCTCGATGCAGGCGAAGCGGGCGACATTGCGCAGGCGCGTGAACTGCTCCTCGGGTTGCACGAACGTTTTGCGGCCTTCGTTGGAAAGACTGCTGACCAGACCTTTGGCAATGGTGCGCCGCTTCTCGATATTAGGGTGGGAGAGCAACGTGTCGATCATGTTGGAACGGTCGGGGATGATGGCGACCGTCTTCAAGTAGTAGTTGTCGGGGAAATGATAGAAGTCGGTCTCCACTTCCGAACGTTGGAACGGGATTTCGTCGAAGGGCAGGTCGGAGTAGAGCAGCACATCGAAGAGACCGTCAAGAATGTCGTAGCTGTAGGGCGAGTCCTTGTAGAAGGTGGTCAGCCCGACACGGTCGGCTGCGAACTCCTGCTCTCGGGAGAACTGGCTGTAGCGCATATAGCGGCTCACGGCGTCGTTGTGCTTGCCTTTCGTGTCATAATCCCGGTTGTGGTGCTCGCTGTAATGGGCGATTTCGTGCGCCAGCGCGAAGGCGAGCTCCGCCTCGTTGGTCACTTGCGCCATCATCCCCATGGTCACCAAGATGGTTCCGTTGGGGAGTGAGAAGGCGTTCACGATGGATGTCTGCAAGATGTAAATGTGGATTTCTTGCTGCAGCTGCGGGTAGTTGACCAGCAGTTTCTCCTTGATGTTGTCCAAATATTGGTTCATCTCGGTGCCGTAGATGATTTTGCCGTTCTGGAGCGCGGAAACGAGAAACGCGCTGTAGTTCTTGTCCGACTTCGGGGTGTTGGCGGCTCTCTTCAGGTCGGCGGGGAAGCTGCCCTGCGATTCAATCGGTGCGAAATTCTCCACCGTAAGCTGCGGCTGCGCGAAGGCAGTCATACACAAGACCAACAGGATGCTTGCGAAGAAATTTTTCATTTGCTGGAAAACTTAAAATGGACGTTTCAATTTCGAGACGGCACCGAACAAGTTGCTGCTGTTGTATATCAGCAGACCCTCTTCATCAATTGCTAATGGTCTGTAAATGACCGTTTTGTATTTTTCGTAGTTCATGAACATGACAGGATCCGAGATGCGGTGGTCACTTTCGATAGTGCTGTATAATCCACATTTCTGCCTGTAATTAGTATTGCTGATGGAGAGTGCTTGGCCAGACTTGCCAGTGTGGTTAGCAAGGTTGTCGTTATAGAATATATACAGTTTGTCGTTATGCATTAGTGTATTAAAGCAGAAAAGCATTGATTGATAGAATTTTGTGGACTTGTTGTAATAGTTGATGATGGTTTGGTCCTTGCGAATCATTTGGAATTCGTTTAGTTCCCCATCTTTGTCGGCGAAGGATACCAGGATGTTACCGGCGAGTGTATTCGTGAAGTTGGGGATGGATACCACCGCCCTCGGCTCGCCTAAAAGCACCTTTGTGCCGTTACTGAACTCTTTGAAATCAACGGCGATGACATCAAAATCTTCAATTTTCTTTGAAAACTTGGGGTGCTTGTAGTCGTAATAATCCTGTGGGAACGGCTGGATGCTGAAACTGCCGCTTTCCATCGTTTTCCCGTCGAAAGTGGCAATGTATGCGCCGGATGCTTTTTGTTTGCTGCTCTGTTGGTAATAACCGCCGAGGGCAATATCGCCGGATGCGCATAAGAGCAGTTTCCCGTTGAGCAGATTCCCGAAATCGGGCTGGATTTCCGCCGTGCGAGTCTCTTCAGCCCCGACTTCGAACAAGTGAAGGGTCTCGTTCTCCTTAGTCGCGTCAGAGGATTTCGCTTGGTTGAAAGAGGCGATGGCGACATACGTGTTGGCGTTGTTGCTGATGGCAAGGTCGAGAACGTTGATGGTGGAATTGGGGAAATCCAACTCCAGCGGATTGGTCCACAGAAGCCCTTCGTCGCCGAAAGTCATTACGCCAGACCCTTTCAGCTTGTCAGTTTGATCGGATTGGAAGAATCCGGCTCTGTTGACTTGGAAGACGACGACTGCGGCTTTGGTCTGGTCGGGCGAAACAGCGGCGCCCATTAGAACATCCTCCCGACGTTCCAATTTGAACGAAATGATTTTCTCGGGATTCCACGTGCCGGTTGTCGCCTCTTTGGACACAGAGTTGAGGTACAGCACGTAGGATTTTGCCGAGTAGTCGTACTTGTTGTAGAGACAGTGAATTTGACTCTCACCTTCGTAGACAGCGATCAGGTTGAGGTCCATGGAACGTTCCACGACGATTTTCCGCCCTTCGTTGCCGTTTTTCGGCACGAACGTGATGATGTCCTGGCAGATGCGAGTGAAACTGTTGAGCATGGTGTAATCGATACAAACGTAGGATTCGTCACCTAATCCGTTCAAAAAGGTGTTGTAGTCGTAACCGGACACGCCGCTTTTGTCCACGATTAGCGACAGCTGATCCTGTGCGTATGCCGCCATTGCGAATAACGCTGTGATAAAGAGTGCGATTCTTTTCATAATGGTGATGTTTTTAATGGTGCAAAAATACATTTTTTAATGGTTAATGGTTAAAGGTTGAAGTTTGAGGTTTAAGGTTTTGGGGTTTAACCTTTCTCTAAGATTCCCTGTTCGGTTTGGCCAGGCGAATCCTTCCTTTTCGGAAGCCGTCCCGCCTTCTTCAACGCTGAATGCAGGATCCATTCGATCTGACCGTTCGCACTGCGGAATTCGTCCGCGGCCCACCGCTCGATGGCCTCGAAGATTTCGGAATCCACCCGTAAGGCGAAATTTTTCTTCATAAGGATCTGTTGTTTCCACGTTTTGTAGAGACGTTGCACGCTACGTCTCTACAAAACGGGAATTTCATTCATTTATTGATACAATGTTCCCGTGTTGATGACGGGTGAGGCCGATTCGTCGGCGCAGAGCACCACCAAGAGGTTGGAGACCATCGCGGCCTTGCGCTCCTCGTCAAGCTCCACGATCTTGTCGGCGGAGAGCTTCTTGAGGGCGAGATCGACCATGCTGACGGCGCCCTCCACGATTTTCTCGCGGGCGGAGATGATGGCGTCGGCCTGCTGGCGGCGCAGCATCACGCTGGCGATTTCAGCGGCGTAGGCCAGGTAGTTGATGCGGGCCTCCACGACCTCTATGCCGGCGATTTCCAGATGCTTGCGCAGCTCGTCCTCCAGCCGCTCGTTGACCTCCTCGCCGCCCGAACGCAGCGTCACGCCCACGTCTTCGCGGTCCATGTTGTCGTATGCGTACAGGCCCGCCAGCTTGCGCAACGCGGCGTCGCTCTGCACCCGCACGAACGGGTCGAAATTCTTGGAGGTCGAGATGGCGTTTTCGGCGACCTTGAAGTCGGAGTCCACCTCAAAGCAGGCCTTGTAGGTGTCGCTGATCTTCCACACCAGGACGAGGCCGATCATGATGGGGTTGCCGTTCTTGTCGTTCACCTTGATGGGTTCCACATCCATGTTCTTGGCCCGCAGCGACAGTTTCTGCTTGCTGTAGAACGGGTTGACCCAGAAGAAGCCGTTCTGCTTCACCGTGCCGGAGTATTTGCCGAAGAAAGTGAGCACCCGCGACTCGTTGGGCTGCACGGTGATGAATCCGGCGAGGTGCAGGATGTAGGTGAAGAGCAGCACGAACCCGCTCACGATGGGCAGCAGGATCCACGGCGTGACTTCACCCTCGGCATCCGTCATGCAGTCGAATTTCGCGAAGCGGATGACAATCCAGATGAAGAAAACCAGCAGGGCCAGGTTTAGGAAAAGATGAAGGAAACCGTTGTTTCCCGATGTCATTTGTTTGTTGAACTCTTTGTATTCCATAACTTTACGTATTTATTTGGTGATTAAAATAATATCATTTTAATATCACCGCAAAAATACATTTTTTTTGATATGGAGGTTGGGAAGTGAATTTTTTTGTACAAAGGTCGAGGCAAAAGGCAATAGGCAAAAGGAGCCGCGGCATCCTTGCCGCGGAAACCATCACCAAAGCTGGCAAAACCGCTACGTTCCTAATGGCAAAACCAACTTCTCGCCAGCGCCAACTGCTAACTCCCAATCTCCAACATCAACCCTTTGAGGTAATCCCCTTCCGGGTGGAAGATGCTCACGGGATGGCAGGCGGCGTGCTGGAGACGGCGCACCACGCGGACATCCTTGCCGGCGAGGGCGGCGGCGGAGAAGACGAGCGTCTGGAAATCGTCGCGGCTGACGGCTTGCGAGCACGAAAAGGTGAAGAGCAGCCCGCCGGGACGGATTTTTTCCATCGTCTTGCGGTTGATGTTCCGGTACCCTTTGATGCCCTGTTCACGCACACGGTGATGCTTGGCGAAGGCGGGAGGGTCGAGGACGATGAGGTCGTAGGCATCGGCGGGCATCCGGTCGAGGAAGGCGAACACGTCCTCGCAGATGGCGTTGTGCCGTTGCGCAAAATCGCCGCCCATAAGTTCTACGTTCTCCTCTACGAGGTCGATGGCCTTCTGCGAAATGTCCACGGAGTCAACATGTTCTGCGCCGTTACGGAGCGCGTAGAGGGAGAAACCGCCGGAGTAGGAGAACATGTTGAGCACGCGCTTACCCTTGGCGAATTCGCCCACCATGGCCCGACTGTCGCGCTGGTCGAGGAAGAAGCCGGTCTTCTGACCGTGCTCGATGTCAATGCGGAAAAGGATGTCGTTCTCCCGGGCGATAACGGGTTCGTCCGCTTTGCCGAACAGCCAACCTCCCGCCAATTCAACGCTCTCGTTGTCAGCGGTTTCGATGGCAGTCTTGAGGTAGATGGCTTGTGTGTCGGGCAGCAGCTCGGTAAGCAGTTCCGTGAGGGTGCCGCGCAGGCGGTACATGCCCATGGAGTGCGCCTGCATGACGAGGTGTTTCCCGTAAACATCAATGATGAGTCCGGGCATTCCGTCTCCTTCTCCGTTGACGAGCCGGTACATGGTGGTGTGCGGGCTTGGCAGGAGGATTTTGCGGCGGAACTCGATGGCACTCAATAATTTGTCGCGCCAAAATTCGGTATTTATGTCACACTGCTCAAAGCTGAAGAGGCGTGCGGCGATGCTGCCGGGTTGGTAGTGTCCGGTGGCGAGGTATTGGTTGTGGGAGTCGTAGATCTCCACGGGGTCGCCGTCGCGCAGGCCTTTGTCTTTGCGGGTCACGGCACCGGAGAAGACCCACGGGTGCCGCCGCAGTACGGATTTCTCCTTGCCTGCGGCAAGCGTGAGACGGGGAAGGGTAGAGGCATTCTTCATATCGGGGTTTTCGGAAAGCCGCAAAAGTAGTATTTTTTCAGGCTCCTTCCGTAATACCCGTTGTTTTTCGTTCAAATCAATCTTTTCCTAAGTTTTCCTGTTCGGATTGGATTGGCGACTCCTTCCTTTTCGGCAGCCGTCCCGCCTTCTTCAACGCCGAATGCAGGATCCATTCGATCTGGCCATTCGCACTGCGGAACTCGTCGGCAGCCCATTTTTCGATGGCCTCGAAGATTTCAGAATCCACCCGTAAGGCGAAATTTTTCTTCATAAGGATATTGTTCCCACGTCCTGTAGAGACGCGATTAATCGCGTCTCTACAAAACGGGATTTTCATTCGTTTATTGATACAGCGTTCCCGTGTTGATGACGGGCGAGGCCGATTCGTCGGCGCAGAGCACCACCAAGAGGTTGGAGACCATCGCGGCCTTGCGCTCTTCGTCGAGTTCCACGATCTTGTCTTCGGAGAGCTTCTTCAGGGCGAGATCGACCATGCTGACGGCGCCTTCCACGATTTTCTCGCGGGCGGAGATGATGGCGTCGGCCTGTTGACGGCGCAGCATCACGCTGGCGATTTCGGCGGCGTAGGCCAGGTAGTTGATACGGGCCTCCACGACCTCTATGCCGGCGATTTCCAGATGCTTGCGCAGTTCGGCTTCGAGTCGTTCATTGATTTCTTCGCCGCCAGAACGCAAAGTCAAGCCTTCATCTTTGCTGTCCATGTTGTCATACGCGTATAACCCCGCGACCTTACGCAGCGCGGCATCGCTCTGCACTCGAACGAACGGGTCAAAGTTCTTTGAGGTCGAAATGGCATTCTCGGAGACTTTGAAGTCGGAGTCCACCTCAAAACAGGCCTTGTAGGTGTCGCTGATTTTCCACACCAAGACGAGGCCGATCATGATGGGGTTGCCGTTTTTGTCGTTCACCTTGATGGGCTCCACGTCCATGTTCTTGGCTCGCAGCGACAGTTTCTGCTTGCTGTAGAACGGGTTGACCCAGAAAAAGCCGTTCTGCTTCACCGTGCCGGAATACTTCCCGAAGAAGGTGAGCACCCGCGACTCATTGGGCTGCACGGTAATGAATCCGGCGAGATGCAGGATGTAGGTGATGAGCAGCACGAACCCGCTCACGATGGGCAGCAGGATCCACGGTGTGACTTCGCCTTCAGCATCCGTCATGCACTCGAATTTCGCGAAGCGGATGACAATCAAGATGAAGAAAACCAGCATTGCCAGGTTTATGAAAAGATGAAGGAAACCATTGTTTCCTGATGTCATTTGTTTGTTGAACTCTTTGGATTCCATAACTTTACGTATTTATTTGGTGATTAAAATAATATCATTTTAATATCATCGCAAAAATACATTTTTTTTAATATGGTGAACGGGGAGTGAATTTTTTTTTGTTCAAGGATCGAGTGGCATCCTATTTCCGTTTCTTCGAATACTTCCCCTTCACAATCTCAAACGAGTTCCGCGTCAGCTCTTTAAGCAGTTCGGTGTCAATGATTTGTAGGTTGATGCCGAGCCAGTATTTGGGGTTGAAGTGATTGTCGGGGGACTCCACACCGGCGGCGGTGCCGAGCAGCTCGGCGATGCGCTCGGTCTGGCACTTCACCACCGCGGAGAACGCGTGGAGGTCGCAGTAGCAGAAGGTGTGGCCGCTGACGTAGAAAACCAACAAGGTGTCGCCGCCGGGCATCTTCGCGAAGGGAAACTTCTCCTCCACCTCGCCCAACGACAGGCAAAACTCACGATATTCTTCGATGTTCATTGTTGGATGGTACTTGTTAATACTGTTCTTGGATTTTGGCTGTTAACTTTAGTTTATTATCCGACATCATACGTCACACGTCATACGTCTTTGTTCAAAAAAAGGTCCTATTGTTCAGGGTTATACGGTGCGTTATCCTCCGCCACAAGATTCTCACTCGTTTCTTGCGGCTCGTAAACTGCAACTCCTTTTTCGTAAAGGTATTCGGGGGCGAAATCAGCACCGTTTTCCCATTCTATTGTGTTGAACCGGATAGAAAAATGCTTAAAATATTCCTTGTCTTGAAGTGGAACGAAAACATTCCCTTCCAAAGAATCTGATAAGTCCACGTCTTTTACGGCTCCATTATTGAACCAAAGGCGGATCTTATATTCACTAATATATTCTGCTTTTTTTATTTCGATAAACATAACACTGCTATTTAAGAGGTTGAATTTTATCAAGAGAGTCACCGTTTTTCGCCTTCTCCCAATTCGAAAGGAGTTCCTCTTTGTGAAGATCTAACCATTCAAAAATCAAATTCAAAGCTCTTCTTGGCATTTCCCCTATAACGTTTCCATTTGCGATTTCAATAGACACTTTATAGTCTCCATACCATGCGTGAAAATGAGCGGGATTGTGGTCGTGAAAGTTCATGAAGATGTAGATTCCGTAGAAGTAGCTGATCTGTGGCATAATTGATTATTTTTTTATTGTGTTCTTATTAGTGCGGCAAAGATATAAAATTTTTGGATATTGGTATATAATCTTTTAATTTTTATGTCTCTTTGCCAGTAAAACAAGAAGCACAAGAATGGCAAGGTTGCTTACTAAGAGAGCAGTGCCTAAACAGTTGATATGCAAATGATAAGTACTCTCTGTTAAGTAATATTTGCCATCTATCAGCGCATTAACAAACATCAGTATTTCTAATACAACAACAATGCCAAACGCGATAAAAGCGACGATGATGAAAGCCTTATGCTTGGTTCCGTTTTTCATAACGACATTCAAATGCAAAAATGCACTTTTTTATTGAGCGCAGATTACAACATCCCGAAATAATACTGCCTCTTCCCGACGCTCGCCTTGCCGTACTGGATGGCGTTCTTCGGGCAGTGGTGGAAGCAGGCATCGCAGTTGGTGCAGTTGCCGTGCCACTTCGGGCGGCCGTCCTCCAAGGTGATGTTCTGCAACGGGCACACACCCACGCACTTGCCGCATGAAATGCAGGCGTCGGTGCTGCGGAACGGCTCGTCGGAGACCCACTTGTAGAAGCCTTTCCCGATGACGTTGGTCTTGAATCGTGGGAAGATGCCTCGCCGCATCTCCGACACGGATTTTCGCTCGATGATGTTGGCGATGACCTCCGGCAGATGCGCCTTGGCCTTCTCGATCTTGCGTTGCGCCACCTCGGGCTTGTCTGTGCCCATGCCCGCCATGTTGACGTATGTGTTGGGCATCTGGAAGCAGTAGTCAGCGTGCAACTGCAGTCCGATTTCCGCAAGTTGCTGACCGAAAACCTTTTCCGCCACTCCGCCGTTGTCGCCACAGGTGACTGCCATCCATACGTAGGCGGGTGCCTGCGCAAACTTCAGCTTCCGCACAAACTCCATCACGAGATGCGGCGGCTGCCACGAATAAATCGGGAAGACGAACCCAACCCGCTCGCCCTCCGCAAGGGTGTATTCGAAACGGTTTTCGCGTTCGGCTTCGGGGATGAAAACGAGCGGCTCGTTAATCGCTTGTGCGATGCTTTCTGCTATAAAACGGCTGTTGCCGCATCCGGAGAAGTAGAAAATCATACCATTACTTTTTGATTCGGCAAAGATACATTTTTTGTTTATATGCTTAGGGGCTTAGAAGCTTAGGAGCTTAGAAGCTTAGGGGCTTAAGAGCTTAGGGGCTTAGAAGCTTAGGGGCTTAGGAGCTTAGAAGTTTAGGAGCTTAGAAGCTTAGAAGCTTAGGAGCTTAGGAGCTTAGGAGCTTAGGGGCTTAGAAGCTTAGGAGTTTAGGAGCTTAGGAGCTTAAGCCTGTAAGCTAGTAAGCCTGTAAGCTTGTAAGCCAGTAAGCCAGTAAGCCTGTAAGCCTGTAAGCTTGTAAGCCTGTAAGCCTGTAAGCTTGTAAGCTATATACGTAAGGCACAGGAAAATATTTTCTACCTGACGATGCGGTTTCGAAAAAAATCCTATTTTTGCATCCCGTATTTTAAGCCAGTAATAATATGAAAATCGGTTTTGATAACGGGAAATATCTCAAGATTCAGTCTGAGCATATCAAGGAGCGCATCGCGCAATTCGGACACAAACTTTACTTGGAATTCGGTGGGAAGCTGTATGACGATTTCCACGCCAGTCGTGTGTTGCCGGGGTTTCAGCCCGACAGCAAGTTGCGGATGCTCACGCAGTTGCAGGACGATGCCGAGATTGTGATCGTGATCAGTGCCGTGGATATCGAGAAGAACAAGGTGCGCGGTGACCTGGGCATCACCTACGACGAGGATGTGCTGCGTCTGCGCGACATTTTCATCGCCCGTGGTTTCCTGGTCAGCGGAGTGGTGATTACGCACTACAACGGTCAGGCGAGCGCGATGGCTTACCGTCAACGTCTGGAGCGCATGGGCATCAAGGTCTATTACCATTATCTGATTGAGGGTTATCCCACCAATGTCGATCTCATCGACTCTCCCGACGGCTTCGGCAAGAACGAGTACGTCGAGACCACCCGTCCGTTGGTGGTTGTGACAGCGCCGGGACCCGGTAGCGGCAAAATGGCGGTCTGCCTAAGCCAGCTCTACCAGGAGAACGAGCGCGGGGTCAAGGCCGGCTACGCCAAGTTCGAGACCTTCCCCATCTGGAATCTTTCGCTGAAACATCCCGTGAACATCGCCTACGAAGCTGCTACCGCGGACTTGGACGATGTAAACATGATCGACCCGTTCCATCTGGAGGCGTACGGCAAGATGGCGGTCAACTACAACCGCGATGTGGAGATTTTCCCGGTGCTGAACGCCATTTTCGAGGGCATCTACGGGGAGAATCCCTACAAATCGCCCACCGACATGGGCGTGAACATGGCCGGATACTGCATTTCCGACGATGAGGCATGTTGCGAGGCTTCCAAAGACGAGATCATCCGCCGTTATTTCACCGCGCTGTGTAATGTGGTGGATGGCAAGGCTACCGAGCAGGAAGTCAACAAGATCTCGCTGTTGATGAAGCGGGCTCAGATCACCGTGGACGACCGCAAGTCGATTATCGCGGCGCGGAAACGCAAGGAGGAGAGCGGGGTCGCCTCATCCGCCATTGAATTGCCTGACGGCACCATTATCACCGCCCAAACCAGTACGCTGTTGGGACCGAGTGCCGCTTTGCTGCTCAACGCCACGAAGCATCTGGCGGGCATCGACCACGAGGTGAAACTCATCCCGCAGGCCATGATCGAGCCCATCCAGCGGACCAAAGTCAACCTGTTGCACGGCCACAACCCGCGCCTGCACACCGATGAGGTTTTGGTGGCGTTGTCGATGCTCAGCCTTAACGACGAAAACTGCCGCAAAGCGTTAGCCTGTCTGCCTCAACTGAATGGTTGTCAAGCTCATACCACCGTCATGCTCAGCGAGGTGGATCACAAGATTTTCAAGAAATTAGGGGTCGGATTGACGTGCGAGCCGATTCGCAAAGGGAAGTAGGCAATAGGCAAAAGGCAAAAGGCAATAGGCAAAAGGCAATAGGCAAAAGGAAATAGGCAAAAGGAAATAGGCAATAGGGAGTAGTAGGGCTGTCGCATTGCGGCAGCCAGGACACGATTCATTTTCTCCATTCGATAATTAACGGACCATTTTCCGTTTTGTCCGCGATTTCCACGGTCAGGCCTTCGTCCGCCAGCATTGTGCGCGGGAAGTGCTTGGCGGCGCGGTTCAACAGCCATCCTTCGTCGCTGTATCGTGACGAGAAATGGCCGAGCATGAGCTTTCCGGCATTGCATTTCTTGGCGAATTCCGCCGCCTCGCTCGCGGTGGAATGGGTGTACTGGCAGGCGAGACTCTCGTCGCCCTCGCAATAGGTGGCGTCGTGGTAAATCAAATCCACGCCTTGCAAAAGATCAACATAATCCATCATTGGCCTTGTGTCCGAAAGATAAACGTAGCTGCGCGTGAGGTCGGGTGGGGTGGTGAGCTCCTCGTTGGGGATCACCTGCCCGTCTGCAGTGGTGAAGTCTTGCCCTTTCTGAATGCTTTGGATTTCCTTGAGCGGGATGCTGTATTGGTCGATGCATTCGGCATTGATATGTCGCTTCCCCTGCTTCTCTCGGAACAAAAATCCGTAGCACGGCACGCGATGCTCTAACGGCAGCGCCGTGACCTCGAAGTGCTCGTCGGAATGGATCAGGGTCGGTACTTGACAGTCTATCGGATGGATGTGGATGTCAAAGTCAGCGTGATGGACGAAAAACTCGATCTGCGCCTTGAGGATTTGCTCGGAATCCGCTGGGATATAGAGGTTTATGTCGTAGGAACGTTTGTCGAGCGACATGGAAGAGAGCAGTCCGACGAGTCCCAGACAGTGGTCGCCGTGTGCATGGCTGATGAAGATGTTCCTCATCTGGCCGTGGTGAAACTTGTACTTGATGAACTGCCGTTGCGTGCCTTCGCCGCAGTCGATCATGTACAACGCCCCCTGACGGCTCACAATCTGCGAGGAGGTGTGGTGCCGCAGCGTCGGCTTCGCACTCCCGCAACCGAGGATGGTGATTTCGAGTGGAACCATTTTGTTTTGAGTTTAGGGTTTACTGTAGAGACGCAAAATTTTGCGTCTCTACACGCGTTTTGTCCCTTCGGGACTGCTCAAGGAATAATTCTTAATTTTTAATTCTTAATTCTGAATTAGAAGACGCCGAGGAACCAGGCGATGAGTACGCCGAGGTAGTTGCCGGCGGCGTAGCCAGCGAGGCCGATGACGATGCCGCTGAGGAGCACTTTGCGGTTGCCGAGGGCCTCCACGATGGGCGGCACGAACGGCGGAGAACAGAGCAGACTGATGTGCCCGACGGTGAAAAGGTCGCCTTCCACCTTGAAAATCTTGCAGATGATGAGGTGCAAAATGATGGAGGTGATCATCACGAAGAGGATGAACCACAGAATTTTCAGAGAGCTCTGGTCAATCTGGTGAATGTCGAATTTAGATGCCACCACCAGGCTGAATATCAGGATGAAGTACATGCCCAGCTCGAAGGTTTTGGGCAGGTTGCGCACCTTCGGGCTGAAGGAGGCGACGATGGCGAGGGTGGTGATGGTCAGGATCACGACCAACTCGTTGAGCTTGCCCGTGATGAGCAGCGAGAGGCCTGCACCGATGGCCAACATGCCGAGCGAGAGCAGGAATCCGAGCATCATCTTGCCGAAAGTCTTGGGCTTAAGCATGCCGCGGTAGTTCTCAAAGCTCTCTGCATCAACATTTTTCGTGTCTTCGGCCACGGTGTCGTCCGATTCTTTCGCGGGCAGCAGCCAGCGGAAGAATTTGTAACCGCCCGCCACGATGAAGACGATGAACGGGAAGGTGGCGATTTCCTCGAAGGTGAGCGTCAGGGTGATGAGCGAAGGGTCGACTTCGAGCATGGTGCCCAGGGCGGAGAAGTTCATGGTGCCGCCGGTGTAAATGCCGGTCATCATGGCCGCCACGCGGTCGAACTGCGGGATGCCGGCGTTGCGGAAGAGGAAGTAGCCCGACACCACGGCGATGAGGATGGAAACCAGACCGCCGATGAGCACCGCCATGGTCTTCGGCAGCGACTTGGTCCACAGTTTGAAGTCGGAGTTGAAGAGCATCAGCGGGATGGCCAGCGGCACCGCGACGTTCATCAGCGTTTTCTGCAGCGATTCGAGCTCTTCCGCGCCGGGTTCCGCACCCGTGGGCAGGAAGCCGATCAGGGCTGCGATGATGCCCACGGCATACGCCATGATGACGGTGCCGATGCTTTTTGCCCATTTGAACTTGTTGAAAATCAAGATAATGAGGATTGGGATGACGAAGTAACAAATCAGGGTAACTACTTTAATCATAGGCGTTCTTCATTTCAAATTAGAAAAGGCAAAAATACGAAATTTTTTGTACTTTTGCAGCCTCATTAATATCAAAAGAAAAAAGTTAATATGCGTCCTGATTTCAGCAATATCGACTTCAAGAAACTCCCTCAGAATCCTACGGATTTCCGTCAGTGGGAGAAAGATAACAACATCATTTCCAATTGGATGACCTCCGAGCAGATTCCTGTGAAGCAGGTGTATGGCGCGGACGATCTCTTAGGCATGGAGCACCTGAACTACGCGTCGGGTATCCCGCCGTATCTGCGCGGACCTTACTCAATGATGTACGTGTTCCGTCCGTGGACCATCCGTCAGTATGCCGGTTTCTCCACCGCCGAGGAGTCCAACGCCTTCTACCGCCGCAACTTGGCCGCCGGTCAGAAGGGCCTGTCTGTGGCGTTCGACTTGGCTACGCACCGTGGCTACGACTCCGATCACCCGCGTGTGGTCGGTGATGTCGGTAAAGCCGGTGTCGCCATCGACTCCATCCTCGACATGAAGATTCTGTTCGACCAGATTCCGTTGG
>Ga0310696_10002490_pt1 | contig 24270 bp, 17 predicted proteins | sample AusTroGonzalo_MG_4_FD_203885 | JGI IMG/M metagenome (GOLD analysis project Ga0310696, IMG submission 203885) | Bovine rumen microbial communities from tropical cattle in Woodstock, Queensland, Australia - Gonzalo_02 (v2) (version 2) | ecosystem: Host-associated > Mammals > Digestive system >...
CTCGACCTGTCTTCTATCCTCGGCCTTCTTGGCGGCTCGGGGACAACCCTGAGCACGGACGGTCTCGACCTGTCTTCTATCCTCGGCCTTCTTGGCGGCTCGGGGACAACCCTGAGCACGGACGGACTCGACCTGTCTTCTATCCTCGGCCTTCTTGGCGGCTCCGGGACAACCCTGAGCACGGACGGACTCGACCTGTCTTCTATCCTCGGCCTTCTTGGCGGCTCGGGGACAACCCTGAGCACGGACGGTCTCGACCTGTCTTCTATCCTCGGCCTTCTTGGCGGCTCCGATACGGCATTGAGTGTGGGCGGACTTGATTTCTCCTCGCTTCTCACCTCCGTCCGCGGCATGCTTGACGGCTTTGACATGTCGCTCATTTTCGCGGACGATTCCTTCGGAGTTACGGTGGAGCTGCCCGATATGCTTGCGCTCGATGCCCTTCAACCCATGTCGCTTCTGAGCTGGAGCGGCGCGGACGAGTCCGATCTGGGCTACTGGATCGAGATCGCCCGCGGCGACGTATTCGACGATGCCATCCGCATGTTCACATCTTCGACCGCGTTCGATGTCGACGGCAGTTCGGGTGCGTTTTCCTGCCGCGCCACGCTGAAGGACTATGAATTCCTGACGGATGCCGTGGAATGGGTCGCGGAAGTGATCGCCGAGCCGCGCCAGATCATTTCCAACGCCAACGGCATTGCCGACATCTTCTTTGCGTCTCCGCTCGACGGCGACGTCTGGGGCATGGGCTACTGCGCACGCAACGCCATTACCGGCGAGACAGCCCTGGTGACCCGCAAAAACCGCATCCGCGACACGTTCTCCGGTTCGGATACGGATGCCAATATCCTGTTCCTCACGGACAGTGTGCGCGGGGATGCGCTTTTCCTGGACGACGTTTACTCCGAATTCGGCGATGACGCCCGTCTCGACCTGATCCGCGAAATCCGCTGCGGCGCCGGCGGCGACGTGATCGATATGACCAGCGACAGTTACAGCGCCGGGCTTGCGGGTCTGACCGTCCGCGGCGGTTCCGGCAACGATGTCCTGTGGGGCGCAAACGGCGGCAACCTGCTGTTCGGCGACGACGGTTGGGACCGTATCACCGGCGGCGCCGGCGACGACATCATCGCGGGCGGCACGGGAGACGACACCCTGAACGGCGGCGGCGGTTCCGATCTTTTCGTCTTCGGCGGAAACTGGGGCGACGACTCGGTCACCCAGATCAACGGCGGTTCCATCGCGCTCTGGTTCCTGAACGACGAAGCGCAAATCTCCGTTTCCGAGCTGGACGGCGATGTGATCTTCCGCAACGAGGCGGGAACGGCATCCGTCACGGTCAGGGGTGCGGCCCTCGCCGACCTGACTGTCCGTTTCGGCGACGACGGTTCCGAGCAGTTCGCCAGGCTCTCTGCCGCCGGCGCGTTCCTCGGCAGCACGACGGAATCCGTGTTTGAGACACAGGACGCGCGGACAAACGGCGTCCTTGCCTCGCTCTGAGCTCCATTTCAACGAAACGAACGCCTTTCCTCCGGGAAGCCTGAGGAAAGGCGTTTTCTTTCGCATTCCCCCGGTTTGTCCCGCCGGTGTCCGGGCCGGATCCATTTCGCAGGCGTTCCCCGGTTGATCCGCCGAAAGCGACGTGCCGCGCGTGAAAAACGCGGAAAGGAGCTTGATAAAACGCTGCCCGTGTAGTATATTGATAGAATAGAGTTTTTTCTTTGAATATTAAAAAAATACCCTAAAAACAGAAAGGACGTGATCATGTCGGAACAGAGCGCCATGTGGATCGACCGATGCCATAAATATACCATCATCGACGGGGAATCGTCGTTTCAGATCAACTTTGCCGGAATGAATTTTGACGATGCCGAGCTTCAGGCGATCGAGCCGCGGTTCGAGTCCGTTCATGCCGAAATGCAGAAAATCGAATGCGGCGAGATCAAGAACCCGGACGAGCATCGCAAAGTGACGCATTTCACCGACCGGTCCGTGTATTCCGGCAGCGGCGAATTCGCCGATGTGGAGGATTTCGCGGCGGACATCCGCGGCGGACGCCTGACCGGCTCGACGGGAAAGCGGTTCCAGTCGGCCATCATCAACGGCATCGGCGGGTCCGCCCTGGGGCCGCAGCTGCTCCAGATGGCTTTGAACGGGCCGTACTGGAACGAGCTCAGCGAGGAACAGCGCGGCGGCAATCTGAAGATCTATTTCCTCGACAACACGGATACGGCTGGAGCGGCGGACGCCATGCGCGTCTGCGACCTGGAGACCACCCTGGTCGTGAATATTTCGAAGTCGGGCGGCACGCAGGAAACCAAGAACAACATGATTTTCTGCGAAAACGCCTTTGCGAAAGCCGGCCTGCCGTTTGCGAAGCACGCCTGCGCCATTACCATGAAAGGGAGCGAGCTTGATCTGCACGCCTCCCGCGAGGGCTGGCTGAAGGCGTTCGAGATGGCCGAGTCCATCGGCGGCCGCACGAGCGTGACCAGCATCGTTGGGCATCTGCCCGCCGCGCTCGCCGGGATCGACTTCGGCGCTCTGCTCGAGGGCGCGTGCCACATGGACGCCATCACACGCAATCCGGCGCTTCTGCACAACCCCGCCTACATGATGTCCGCCATGTGGTACATCGCAGGCGGCGGCAAGGGCGACAGGAACATGGTCATCGTGCCGTATTCCGATCGTCTGATCCTGCTTTCGCGCTATCTGCAGCAGCTGGTGATGGAGAGCCTGGGCAAGGAACTCGACCTGGACGGCAACGTGGTGCATCAGGGACTGAACGTGTTCGGCAACAAGGGCGGCACGGATGCCCATGCGTTCATCCAGCAGCTGAACGACGGTCGCGACGACTTCTTCATCACGTTCATCGAGGTGCTGAAGGACAGCACGCCCGCGCCCGTTTCCGACGGCGTCGACATGGGCGACTATCTGCACGGGTTCCTTACCGGCCTTTCCAATGCGCTTCGCGGCCGCGGACGCAACGTGATCGAAATGCGGATCCCCGAGGTGAACGCGTTCTGCCTGGGCATGATCATCGCGCTGTACGAACGAGCGGTGGCGGCCTATGCCGAGCTCATCCACATCAACGCGTTCCACCAGCCCGGCGTCCAGGCGTACAAGCTTGCGAGCAAGGGCGTGATCAAGCTCCTGGCCCAGCTCGAAGTCTCGCTCCCCTCCGTGGCGCCGTTCTCCGGCTCCGCCGCCGAGCTCGCCCGGAAACTCAACCTCGAAGACAGTCTCTACGAGCTCGAAGGCATTCTCGCCAAGCTCGCCGCGAATTCCGCCGCGCGTCAGCTCCCCGTCCGCATCGGACGCGTCTGGAGCAAGGACGGCGGCTGGGTATACTCGGTCGAGGCGAAGTGAACCGCGGCCGCTGCGAAAGTCCGTCGGCGGTCCTCCGGACCCGAACGGTCACGGCGGCGCATGCCGCGGCGACAAACGTTTTTTCCGCGTTTCGCAGCGTCTGACAGCGGGAAAGAGGAAAGACCCGGGCCATGAATGAATATCTGGAAAACATCCAGTCCTGGATCCTGTCCGTGACCGGCATCACGAGTGCCTCGGACGAGGAGGCGATCGTGACTGCGCTGCTTCTGATCGTGGTCACGGGGCTGGTCGGCGGCGTGGCGGCGAAAAAGCTCCGGCAGCCGCTGATCCTGGGTTACATCCTCGCGGGCGTGCTGGTCGGCCTGCTGTTCAAGGAAGGGTTCAGCGCCGCGAACAGCGCGGTGAGGTCGCTTGCGAACGTCGGCGTGGCGCTGCTTCTGTTTTCCATGGGGCTGGAGTTTTCCAAAAAGGATCTCCGCCCGGTCTTCAAAGTCGCGGTCTTCGGAGCTCTGGCGCAGGTCGTTTTCACGTTTCTGGTGGCGACCGGCATCGCGTGGCTGTTGAGCCGGGACCCGGCCGTAAACGGCGGCACGGACAATCCGCTTTTCAGCTCGACCGTCTCGCTGTTCCTGTTCGGCATCTGTTTCGTCTCCACCAGTACCGCGGTCGTGCTGAAGACCCTGTCGAGCAAGGGGTTTGAGAACTCGCTTTCCGGACGCGTCATGATCGGCGTCTCCATCGTACAGGATCTGACCGTGATGCCGCTGATGCTGCTGGTCTGCCAGATCGGGCAGCTTTCCTCGCCGTCCGGCGGCGCCGGAGTTTCCGCCCTGATGCCGCTCCTGCTCAGTGCGGCGTTCATGGCGCTGATGCTGACGGTCGGTGCGCGGTATCTGCCTAAGCTCACGGAGCATGCGGCGCGCCTGGAGTCGAAGGAACTGTTTCTGCTGTCCATCACGGGCATCGCGCTGGTGTCCGGCGCGGTTTCCGTGATGATGCAGGTGTCCTTTTCGTTCGGCGCGTTCCTGGCCGGCATCGTATTGAGCGACAGCGCTTACGGACGGAAGGCGCTCTCCGAGCTCTCGCCGGTCCGCGACTTCTTCGCCATGCTGTTCTTCGTCTCCATCGGCATGATGCTGGACGTGCATTACCTGGCGATGCACTGGCCGCTCGTGGCGGCGCTGGTCGCCCTGACCGGATTTGCCCGAACGGTCTTTCTTGCCGCGGTCACCTGGATTTTCAAGTACCGGAACGTGATCCCGGTGGCGATGCTGTTCGGGATGTTCCCGACCTCGGAAATCGCGTTCGTGGTGATCGGGACCGGGCAGCAGGACGATTTCGTCTCGTCCGAACTCTATTCCCTGATCCTGAGCGTGGTCGTCTGCTCCATGATCGCCGGTCCGCTTGTCAACAACCTCACGGCTCCGGTTTACTCGCTGCTCCGCCGGACGGTCTGGAAGAATCTCCGGCGAACCGACGTCGTACTGCCTCAGCCCGATCTGGAGGGGCACATGGTGCTGGTCGGCGGCGGCCGCGTGTCGCGCGTGATCGCGCATGTGCTGATTCGCCTGAAACTGAAATACGTGATCCTTGAGCCGTCCTACGACTCCTACTGCGAGGCGCGAAACGAGGGGCTGAACATCATTTACGGCGATCCCATGAGCGACGTGATCCTGACGGCCGCCCGCATCGGGCATGCGAAAGTCCTGGTGCCGATGGTCCCGAAGACGGAGGAGTGCCTGGCAGTCATCCGGCAGGCGCGAAAGCTCAATCCCGAGCTCAGGACCGTGATGTGCGCGGTGTCGCCCGAGACGGAGAAGCGTCTTTCCGAAGAGAACGTCGACGAGATCATCCTGTCGCAGTTCGAAGTGTCTCTGGAGCTGACCCGCCGCATCCTGGTGCTGAACGGCATTTCCGAGGCGCATATCCAGAACTACCTCGACTCGGTCCGCGCCAGCCGCTACCGCCCCATGACGGACGGCAGTCCGGCGTTTGCGCTCGCGGAGAAGATCCGCACGTTCCAGGGGCTCATCGAGCTGCACTGGACGCAAATCCAGCCGGACAGCCCGCTGGCGGAGCATTCCATCGGCGAATCCGGCATCCGTGCCCGCACCGGCATGTCCATCGTGGGGGTCATCCGCGAGGGCGAGGTCGATGCGAATCCGCGTCCCGACACCGTGCTTCACGCAGGGGACCTGATCGCCGCAATCGGCAACGCCGAGCAATCCGCGGAATTCGCCAAGCTCACGCGTTCGGCGCTCGCCGCTTCGCCCGAATCCGCCGCGACGCTCGCCGTCAAGCCGTAAAATGGCGCTTTCCGTCTTGAAAAGGCGGAAGATTGGATGTATTGTAAATTGGACGGTCATCCGTCCGACGGGTCGAAAATAAGCTGGAGGTGAGATATGGATCTTTTGTATCAGGTCGGCGGGATGCGCTGTGCGTCCTGTCAGGCTCACGTCGCGAAGGCCGTGAGGGCCGTTCCCGGCGTGCAGGAGGCGGAAGTCAACCTGGTGACCGGGCGCATGGCGGTCAGGGCGGACGACGTCCCCGGGATGCCGATGAAGATCGCCGACGCCGTGAAAAATGCCGGATTTACTGCCGAACTCGTCGAGGAGACGCCCGCGTCCGCGACGGTCGCCTCCGCGCATGTCTTCCTGGTCGGCGGGATGCGATGCGCGTCCTGTCAGGCCCACGTCGCGAAGGCAGTGAAGGCCGTTCCCGGCGTGCGGGAGGTCGAAGTCAACCTCGTGAACGGACGCATGACCGTGAAAGCGACATGCGGCCCGCAGGCTGTCATCGACGCGGTGAAGAATGCCGGATTCACAGCCGAGCTTGTCGAGGAGACGCCCGCGCCTGCCGCCAGTTCCTCCGGCGAAGCCGCGCCGGAACGGAAAGCCGCCCCGAAAGCCGTGTCCGCCATCCCGGATCCCGTCCGCGAGCTTTTCCTGCAGGTCATCCGGTCGGCCCTCCTGATCCTGCCGCTTATGTATTTTTCCATGTCTTCCATGCACGGCTGGCTGAAACAGTACCCGCTGGATGCTGCCTGGCTTCAGCTTGTCTGCGTGATCCCGCTGCTGTTCGTGAACCGCGTGTATTTCGTCAACGGCGTGAAGCGCCTCCTGAAGCTGTCGCCGAACATGGATTCCCTGATCGCCCTCGGGTCCGGCGCGAGCGTGCTGTACAGTCTCGTCATGACCGGGGAAATGGTCCTCGGCAAACTGGAGCAATCCATGAGGATGAAGATCGCCCATGAGCCCGGTGCGCTTTTCGGGGATGCCCGTGTGGCAGAGGCCGCGGGCAACCTGTATTTCGAGACGGCGGGCATGATCCTGCTGCTCGTGACGTTCGGGAAGTACCTTGAGGCGCGGGCGAAACGCCACACCATGGACGCCGTGTCCCGCCTGATGAACCTGTCGCCGAAGACGGCTTTCGTGCTTCGCGACGGAAAGGAGCTCGAGATCCCCGCGGACGACCTCGCCGCGGGCGACGTCGTGATCGTCCGGCCCGGGTCGTCGATCCCGGCGGACGGCGTGGTCCTGGACGGAAACGGCGTGGTGGACGAGTCGAGTGTGACCGGGGAAAGCGTTCCGGCGGGCAAGATGCCCGGCGACCGCGTGGTGAGCGGGACGATGAACATGAACGGTTCGTTCCGGTTCCGCGCGGACCGCGTGGGGCGCGATTCCACGCTGTCGCGGATCATCCGGCTGGTGGAGAACGCGTCGAACTCCAGTGCGCCGATCTCCCGGTTTGCGGACCGTGTGAGCGGCGTTTTCGTGCCTGTCGTGCTCCTGATCGCGGTTGCGGCGGGATGCTTCTGGGGCTTCGTCGAACATCAGACCGTGTTTTTCTCGCTCACGACCGCGATCTCAGTGCTGGTCATCAGCTGTCCCTGCGCTCTCGGGCTCGCCACGCCCATCGCGATCATGGTCGGCACGGGCGTCGGCTCCAAATACGGCATCCTCTTCAAAAACGCCACGGCGCTGGAGGAACTTCACGCCGTGAAGACCGTCGTGCTCGACAAGACCGGGACCGTGACCGAAGGCAGGCATCGCGTGACCCGCGTGGTCGCATTTGCCCCCGACGGTACGGAGAGGGACGGCGGGGAAAAAGCCCTTCTGCAAATCGCCGTCCCGCTCGAATCGAAGTCGGAACACCCGTTCGCCCGGGCCGTGGTGCAGTACGCGAAAGAATGCTGCGGGAGTTTTCGGGACGCGGCCGCGGAGGACTTTTCGGCGGCGCCCGGCATGGGTGTGTACGGCAGCGTCGGCGGCGTCCGGTACGCGTGCGGCAACGCCCGCCTGATGGAACGCGAGGAGATCCCGCTTGCCGCGCAGGAGGGGCTCGTCCGCGAGCTGGAAAATGGCGGCTGCAGCCTGCTTTTCCTGGCCGACCGCGATGCGAAAAAGCTTTGCGGCGTCATGGCGCTCCGCGACACCGTGAAGGACGGCAGCGCGGATGCTTTGCGGTCGCTTCACGGGCTCGGATTGCGGACCGTGCTCCTGACCGGAGACACCGAAGCCGCCGCGGCCGCCGCCGCTTCCGAACTGAAGATCGACCGCGTGATCGCAGGCGTCCTGCCGGACGGCAAGGAGGAGCGAATCCGCGGACTTCAGCAGGAGGAGAACGGCCGTGTGGCCATGGTCGGCGACGGCATCAACGACGCCGCCGCGCTTGTCCGCGCGGATGTGGGCATCGCCATCGGCAGCGGCACGGACATCGCGCTGGAGACCGCCGACGTGGTGCTCCTGCGGAGCGATCTGCGGGACGTGGTGACGGCCATCCGCCTGAGTCGCGCCGTCATGCGGAACATCCGCCTGAGCCTTTTCTGGGCATTCTTCTACAATGTGCTCTGCATTCCGATCGCGGCGGGCGCGCTGTATCCGGCGTTCGGCTGGCAGATGTCGCCCATGATCGGCACGGCGGCGATGGCGTGCAGCTCGCTCTTTGTGGTCACGAACGCCCTCCGCCTGCGGAAATTCCGCTGAGGCGGAAAATGCCGACATTTGTACGCATGTTTGATCCTGACGCGACACGGACGCGCTTTCCCATAAAAGCAAGCTCCGGGCCGTGAAAAGCCCGGAGCCGGCGGAATCAGTTTCTACAGTTCAATGACGGAATGGGTGATCTCGTATTTGTCTCCTTCGCTTTCGTCCCATTCCGGCGTTTTCGGGACAGGAGATCGACGGAATGAGATATCCAAAAACTCCGACCAATAAATGTCCTTTACGAGATGCAGATACCGTGTCCCGAGGGAAACGACGATCGCATACGTGTTCGCTAAAAGAAAAACTATTGCTCCATTTCCATCGAAACTCTTAACAAGTTCATTGTAAACAGTTATTCCGGATATTATCTTCCCAATTGCTTTTTATGCAAATTCCCCCGGAAGGACTTCACCATTTTCCCATATTTCCCCAATGGACATGGACTGTCTTAGGCTGGATTCATTTTTACGATGCTTTTCGCGAGATCGGACACTCCACCCTCTTTGTCCGGTTGTTCCAAGTTCCAGATTTCAAGATCGTATTCCTTGAACCTCAAGATAACGACTTCAAATTGATGTTTCGCAATCTTGATCTGCCTGAAGTGGATTTTTTGTCCTTTCACCAGGCGGGGAGACGTTATACTTATATCAATTGCCGGGGATTTGTCCGGAGATGATGAAACAGGCCGAATGGTAATCGTTGTTCCATCACGCATCGTAGAGTATTTGGCCTTGCCTCCTGGAATGATTTCCTGTTTGGCATACTCAAAGAAAACGGAAAAAGAGCCGAAATTATAACGGAACGGCGTACAAATGTTCGATAAAAACCGGCAAATCGGGAAGATATCAGATGACGACTTTGAATTTTTTGGGAAGGTCGAGGAGGAGCTTGGAAACGGAACCGACCTCGTCGACGACGGCCGCATAGGAGGGATCGTCCTTCGGCAAAGCCCGCGCCTGCGCCAGCAGGTCGTTGCGTTTCCGCTTGTAGTAATCGGCGAGGATGAGGCGGAGGCTGGAATTGTAGGTATTGCGGAAGAATTTCCGGTAAAGCGCGGGATCGGCGGCCTGACACGAGGGCTTTTTCCCTTCAGCGCCGGAGCCCGTCGATTCCAGGATGGCCTCGCGTTCCATGCTGTGTCCGGCGGCCAGGTCGATGGCCTCGACCAGCTTTGAGACGTCCGCGCCCTCCATTTCGAGGGCGGTGAGAATGGAGGCGGGGGCGGATTCCCATTCGCCGTTCATGGTGCTCTGGATCAGCGTTTCGGCGGCCCTTCCGGGGACGGAATCGCCGAGGGATCCCGGGGGCAGTTCGTCGACGGCCATCCGGGCGTATTCCTCGGAATCCAGCATGAGCACGAGCAGCTCGAAGACGGCGTTTTCGAGCGAGGTGTTCCGCGGGGGAGGGGGGGGAGCGGCGCCCGCGTCCCGCCGGACGGTCGAGGCCGTGTGGCGGGCACCGTCGACGAGGCGGCGTTCCGCGACTTTTTCGACGGAGGAGAGCGGCACGTTGAGCTTTTTTGCGAGCCAGTCGAAATAGAATTCGCGCGTGACCTCGTTGTCGAGCTGGACCATCCAGTAGATGACGTCGTTCGCGGCCGCGGCGCGGCCCGCGGGGGTGGACGGGTCGACGAGCGAGAGGGCGTGGTCGAGCGCGAACTCGAAGAAATCGGCGGCGTCGTTGACTGCTCCCGCGAGGGCGTCCGCGCCGAATTTCGAGAGCGTTTCGTCGGCGTCCTTCGCGCCCGGATACCGGACGACCTTCACGTTGAAGCCGAGGGGCAGGAGGATGGCGGCGTCCTTGAAGACCGCCTCGCGTCCGGCGTTGTCGTTGTCGGTGGCGAGGATCGCGGTCGAGGTGTAGCGTTTGAGTTTGGTCGCCTGTTCGGCGGTGAACGCGGTCCCCTGGGGCGCGACGGCATGGGTCACGCCCGCTCGGTGCATGGCGATGGCGTCGAGCTGGCCTTCGCAGAGGACCACGGCTTTTGCCTTCGGGATGGCGGTGCGCGCGAAGTTCAGGGCGTAGAGCAGGTTGCCCTTATGGAAGATGGGGGAATCGGGCGTGTTCACGTATTTCCAGCCCTGGGGGTCGGCCTCGACGGACCGTGCGCTGAAGCCGACGACGCGCCCGGATTCGTTCCAGATGGGGAACATCAGGCGGTTGCGGAAGCGGTCGTAGATGTGCGCCTGGGAATCGTCCCGGCTGGAGACGATGCCGGAATCTCGGAGCTCGCTGTCGACGAACCCCTCCTTGTGCGCGAACTGGATCGCAGCGTCCCAGCTGTCCGGCGAAGCGCCGATGCAGAACTTGTCCGCGACGTCGTTCGGGATGCCGCGCGTGCGGAAGTAGGTGGCGACGGGTCCGTCCGGGTTTTCGAGCAGGTAGCGGCGGTAGAAGAGCGCGAGTTTTTCGTGGAGGGTGCAGAGGCGTTCCCGCGTGCCGTATTCGGGCTGTCCGTCGAGCTTTTCGCGCCTGCTTCCGCCGGGGCCGCGGTGCGCCGGGGCTTCGGGGATGATGATGCCGTACTTATGGGCGAGGAGTTCGGCGGCCGAGGTGAAGTCGAGGTTCTCCAGCTCCATGATGAACTTGAAGACGTCGCCCCCCTTTCCGCAGCCGAAGCATTTGAAGATCTGGCGGTCCGGGTTGACGGTGAACGACGGGGTCTTCTCATGGTGGAACGGACAGCAGGCTTTCCATGTGAGTCCTGCTTTTTTGAGCGCGGGGACGTAGGACTGCACGACGTCGATGATGTCGGCGCGCAGCCGGATCTGGTCCAGTACGTCGTCCGGGATATAGCGGGGCATGGCCGTGGCTCAGCGGATTTCCTTCAGCCGTTTCTCGACGTCCCTGCGTTCATCGCCGAGTTCGGGGCGGTTGGCGGTCTTGTTCAGGAATTTCTGGTAATGCTCGCGCGCCACCCGGTCCGCGGAATCGCGCCGGTTGCGCAGATAGTAGTCGTAAAGAATCGCGTAGTTCAGGTGGGGGATCGGATTTTCGCTGTCTTTCAGGAAGGCTCTCTGAAAGTCCGCGGGCGCCATGTCCGGTTCATTTTTCCGCACATGCAGGACGCCGATCTCGTTGTAGAGCATGGCGGAGTCGCTGAACTCCGGGAACTCGAGGAGCCTCCTGTAGAGATTGATCGCCTCTTCGAAGTTGTTCATGCGGGTTTTTGCGCGTGCGAGGAGGATGATCGTGTTGGTGTCGTCCGGGCGGATCTCCATGGCGCGGGTCAACGGCTCAATGCAGTCGGCATACTTCTGCTGGCGGCAGCAGAGACGGCCGAGCGTGTACTGCGCGATGAAGCATGCCTTGTCGCTTTCGGCGGCCTTTTTTGCCGCCTTGAGGGCTTCCTCTGGATGGCTGTTATTCTCCAGCGCGATGGCGAGCAGGACATTTGCGAGCGTGTTGCCGGAATCCTTTTTCACGGCTTTCCGGGCCTCGTCGAGGGCGAGTTCCCAGTTTCCCGCCTTTGCGGCGGTCATGGATTTCTGCATCCGTTCATCGGCCGTCTGTCCGGGTCCGCAGGCGGGCAGCAGAAAAGCCGCGCATACGGCGGCGAAACAAAACAGTCTGAGCATTTTCATCGGCGGGGCGTCTCCTCTTCATTTAGTCCCATTTTAATGTAGCCCCTTTTTCCGTTTTTTCCAGTTGTTTTCCGGAAAAAATGAAAGGAAATGTGACGGATTCGGGAAACGGAGAGAACGGAGTCGCGCCGTTGGGGGGGAGAAAGGGCTCAGATCTGAGCGGAAACGGGCTTGCCGTCAAGCACGTCGCGGATGGCTTTCGTGAGCTGGGGCAGACGGTGCGGCTTGGCGATGAACCCGGCTGCGCCGTTGTCGAGCAGGTCCTGTACTGCGCCTTCCTGGACGAATCCGCTGGAAAGGAGGATTTTCGCGTCCGGGTCGATGGCGCGGATCTGGTAGAACGTGCCGTGTCCGCCGAGGCGGGGCATGACCATGTCGAGCAGGACCAGATCGATCTGGCTGGGATTGTCGCGGTAAATGGAGACGGCGTCCTCGCCGTTTTCCGCGAGCAGGACGGAGTAGCCGAGATTCTGCAATGCCTCGATCAGGAAATCCCATACGGTTTCCTGGTCATCAACAATCAGCAGTGTTTCCGTGCCTCTCGGCAGCGTTTCCGGTTCAGTCATTGGCCCTCTCTCAACGGTTAAAAAAGTACACATAATATTATACCGAAAAAACGGAAGAAAAACAAGGGCAAAATGCGAAAAAGTCCGAAAAAAGCCTGGTTTTTTTCGATTCGGGCGACGCTCTCCGGAAAAACGGGCGGAAGCCGGGGGCGGACCGGCGCGGGGAGGCGGTCACTTGCGCCAGAAGGACGGCAGGAAAAGGACGAGAATGGTGAAGAGTTCGAGGCGGCCGAGGATCATCTCGAAGGAAAGCAGAAGCTTTGCGGCCGGCCGGAGCCAGTCGAAGTCCGCCGAGGGGCCGATCTGGGCGACGCCGGGGCCGACATTGCTGAGGCACGTGACCGAGGCGGAGAGCCCCGTTTCCCAGCGGCACGCCGGACAGACCAGCGGGATCAGCAGCGCGAACAGCAGGATGACGCCGATGTAGGCGATGAAGAATGCGATCGTCTTCTGGATGGCGGGCGCTTTCATGCGGATGTTGTTCAGATAAACGCCGGTCACGAGCTGCGGGAAGATGTTGTGCTTGATCTCGGTCAGGCTCTGGCGCCAGACGAGAAGCGCGCGGACGCACTTGAGGCCGCCGGCAGTGGAGCCGCCGCAGCCGCCGATCACGGAAACCCCCAGGATCAGCGAGACCGCGACGGGCGGCCATAAGCAATAATCCCCGATCGCGAATCCGGTCGAAGTCATGATGGAAGTCGTCTGGAACGCGGCGTCGCGGAAAGCGCGTCCGACAGCGGTCATGGATGCGGCGAAGCCCGCGTCCGTGCCGACCCGGTACGCCTGCTGCCCCTGGGCGAGCAGGGAAATGGCGATGATGCAGCTGACGGCGGCCAGGATCGAGGTGTAGACGCGGAATTCCTCGTCCTTGAAATACGAAAGCGGCCTTCCCGAGAGGAATTTCACATGGAGGAAGAAGTTAATCCCGGAGATGAACATGAAAAACAGCACGATGAGGGTGATCGGAGTGCTGTGAAACGCTGCAATGCTGTCCTGCCGTGTGCAGAACCCGCCCGTGGAGACTGTGGTGAAGGAATTGCATACGGCCTCGAAAAAGTCCATTCCGGCGAATTTTAGCAGGAAGACCTCGGCCGCCGTGATCCCGCAGTAGATGCCCCAGAGGATTTTCGCGGAAGATGTGATGCGCGGAGCGATCTGCGTGTCGGAGGATTTCAGGCCGGGCGTCTCGGCGTTGTACAGCATCTGGCTGCCGCGGTTGAACATCGGCAGGACGGCCAGCGCCAGCACCACGATCCCCATGCCGCCCAGCCAGCTTTCCAGAGAACGCCAGAAGACGATGCCTTTCGACAGGCTTTCCACGCCGTTTTTCAGCGTTTCACCGTTCGTCATGCGGTACCCGCGGTGGATCAGCGCCACGCCGGTCGTCGTGAACCCGGAGACGGATTCGAACAGGGCATCGTACCAGTGCATCCTGGCGACGAGAAGGAACGGGATCGCGCCCAGGACCGAGGCCGCGATCCATCCGAAGGCGGCGACGGCGTATCCTTCGCGGAGCCCGGCTTTCCGCTGGCGTTCGTTCCGGGGGCGGAAGACCGCGCAGCCGGCGACGCCCGCGAGAAGAGTGCCCGCGGCGCAGAAGAAAAGCAGCCGGGTGTCGCCCGGCGCGTCCTCGCAGAGCGCGGAAACGCCGCCGGAAAGGGTTTCCATGAGCCCGACGGCGGCTGCGATCACGCAGATGAAGAAAAGGATGAGCCTGTAGTTCATGAGGCGGGAGAGGCGGGGTTATTTCTCGGGGAAGATCCTGTTGATGGTGCGCATGGTGTCGTGCGTAACGACTGCGACCACCACGTCGCCTTCGAGCAGCACGGTGCCGCCCGCGGGGGCGAAGATCTCGCTGCCGCGGAAGACCAGCGCGAGGATGAGGCTGGCGGGGAGTTTCGCGTCGGAAAGGGTCTTTCCGCAGAGCGGGGAGGCGTGTGAGATGCGGAATTCGGAGATGGCGGCCCTGAAGCTTTGGAGCTGGACGTCGACGCGCGTGTTGCCGCCTTCGAGGAGCCGGAGCACGGAGTTCGCGGCCACGAGGGTGGCGCTGAAGGCGCAGTCGATGGGGCCCATTTCGCGGGCGATGCGGATGTATTCGGGCCGGTGGGTGAGGCTGATGACCTTCTTTGCGCCGAGACGCTTGGCGATGATGCAGGAAAGGATGTTGTCCTCGTCGTCCTGCGCCACGCTGATGAAGACGTCGGCGGCCTCGATCCCGGCGTCTTCCAGCAGGGATTCGTCGGTGGAGTCGCCATGGAGGACCATGATCCCAGGCGGGATCCCGTCCTGGATGCGTTCGCCGGTCTTCTCGTCGCGGACGATCATGCGGACGCCGAAGCCGAGCTCGTGCGCCCTGCGGGCCAGGATCACGCTCGCGTCGTCGTCGCCCGAGACGATGACCCGGGACGGCTTCCCGGCGTTTTCCGGGGTCGCCCAGTCGACGAACGCGTCGATATCCTCTTTCCGCCCGGCCACATAGACACGGTCGCCGGGGATCAGCAGTGTGTCGCCGTGCGGGATGAGGAGCTGGCGGTCGCGGACGAGCGCGGCGAAGCGGATCTTCTGAAGGAGTTCCGGTCCGGGGATGTCGCGGATGCGGACGCCCTGAAGGATGCTGGAACGCGTGATCTCCAGGACGAGCATGGCGGCGTCCGGGTTCGTAAATGTAATGGATTCAAGCGTGATCGGGCTGGCGAGGACGGCCAGGATCTTTTCCGCGGATTCCTCGGGCGAGGAAAAGGTGCGCCAGAGCCCGAAGGTCGCCGGGCTGATGCCGTCTTCCTTGGAAAAACAGTCATTGCTGTACAACCGGCAGACCGTATGCTTCACGCCGAGCTTGTTCGCGATCTGGCAGGCGAGGATGTTCGCGGCTTCGTCGCCGCTCACGGCCAGAAGCGCATCCGCGTTTTCCACGCCTGCCTGCTTCAGGATCTCGACGCTGGAACAGCTTCCCTCGATGGCCATGCCGTCGAACTTGTCGGAGATCCGGGCGACTTCGTCCGCGTCGCTGTCCACGATGACCACGTCGTGGTCTTCCTCGCTGTGAGTGGAAGCCAGAAGCCGTCCGAGCTCGCCCGCTCCTGTCACAATGATCTTCATGAAATATTCCTTCCTGCGCGGATGCCGCCTGCTTCAGTCCCGGGCCCCGGCATGCCGTTCCGTTTCCCCCGGCCGGGCCGACGGTTTCAGGTGAAGTCGAACTCTGTCTCGAAAAGTTCGGCGAGCTTTTTGCCGAGCTCTTCTTCCTTGTCCCCGGTCACGGCGATGGTGACTTCCTCGCCTTTCTGGAGTCCCATGGTGAGCAGGTCGAGGATGCTGGTGAGTTTCGATGCGCCGCGCGGACCGGTGATCAGGATCTCATGTGTGGCCGAATAGGGCTCGGCAGTGAACATAATGACGCTGGACGGGCGGCAGTGGATGCCGGCTTTGTTTCGGATGACGACGGTTTTCTGATACATGCGTTGGATCCCGAGGGAGGGTTAGTAGAACCACACGGCGCTGTTGATGGCTTTCTGCGTCCAGAAGGACATGATGCCCCGGTCGTGGAAGTATTTGTTTCCCCAGCCGAGGAGGACGCCGTCATCATCGAAGAGGAACGGGGTGCACTCGTCCTGCGTGACCAGGCCGTCGTACCATTTGGGGCTGGTGTAGTAGAACCAGATGTTGTCCGTGCTGTAAAGCTCGTCGCTGAGCGGGTCGCCGGCGACCTCGGTCACTTCCTCCTTGGTCATGCCGACGCGGATGTCCTCCAGCTTTGCGCACTGCTCCTTCGCCTGAAAATAACCGCAGGAAGCGGTCAGCGCAGCCAATGCGGCGCATGCGGCGGCCAGGATCATGTGTCGAATCATTTCCGGTTCCTTTCTGGATTGTGGTGGCAAAGCGTGGTTTCGGCGAAAAAAACATTCCCTAACAATATATCTCAAAAAAGACGTTTTGTCAAGCGCGTTCCGCCAAAAAGCCCGCCGTGTCCCGTCCGAAAAGCTCCAGCATCGTGTCCGGCGGTGCGCTTTCGCAGCGGATCGCCTCATCCGCACCCGGCATTGCGAACCGGAGCCGCCAGGCGTGGAGCGCCTGCGTCGGGAGGACCAGCATGGCGCGGTCGGCGTCCGTCATGGCGTCCTCGGTGAAGCGCAGGAAGATTGTGTCATCGGGGCCGTAGAGCTTGTCTCCCGGCAGTGGGAACCCGCAGGAGCGGAGCGTGGCGCGGATCTGATGCAGGCGGCCCGTGTGCGGCCGGCACTCGACAAGACTGTACCCGTTGCGCGTTTTCAGGCAAGTGAACTCGGTGGAACACGGTTCGGCGTCCTCTGTTCCGGGGTCGGTCTCCGTGAAACGGCGTTTCTTTCGTACCGTGGATTCCGGGTCGGAAGACAGCCAGCCATTTTTGACGACGGTCCCGGCGGGGAATGCGCCGAAGACCGCGGCCAGATAGACCTTTTCCACCCGGCGCGAGGCGAAAAGCCCGCTCAGGATGCCTGCCGTTTCCGGGGTTTTCGCCAGTACGACCAGCCCGGAGGTCTCCCGGTCCAGGCGGTTCACGACGAAAAGTTCGCCGTAACGTTCCTTCATCAGCATCAGCAGGGTGTTCCGGAAATAACATCCCGAGGGATGGACCGGAAGGCAGCCGGATTTCGAAACGACGAGGAAGTCGGGGCGTTCCAGCACGACCGAATACGCAGGATCGACTTCCGGCTCGACGATGCCCTGCACGTCGAACGTGACCACATCGCCTGCGTGGAGACGGCGCGAAGCCCGGACGCGGATGCCGTTGACCGCGATCCGTCCCGCGCGGATGATTGCCTGCCAGCCTGTGCGGGACTGGTAGGTGAAACGGGCGGAGAGGAAATGGTCGAGGCGGACGCCTTCGAGTTCGGGCCCGGCGACGGTCTGGATGGAGCGTTCCGGCATGATTTTTGATAAAAAAGGTGTGTTTTTTCGGGTTCGGGATAGATTTTTTCCGTTCTTATGCTATAATATAGCACCGCCCGTCATTTTTCAAAGCGCAAGAGACCGTAAAATGTTTGAAAATCTTTCCGACAAGTTCCAGGACGTCTTCCGCAAGCTCCGCGGTCAGACGACTATTTCCGAATCCAATATCGCCGAGGCCATGCAGGACGTCCGGGACGCCCTGATCGACGCCGATGTGAACATCGAGATCGCGGACGAATTCGTGTCCGAGGTCAGGCAGGCCTGCCTCGGCGAATCCGTCGTGAGGAGCGTCACCCCCGGGCAGCAGGCGGTCAAGATCGTACACGACAAGCTCGTCGAACTCATGGGATCCGCCGAGTCCGAACTCAATGCCGGCGCCCGTCCGAACATCATCCTCATGATCGGCCTGCATGGTTCCGGCAAGACGACCACCAGCGCCAAGCTTGCCCTTCACCTGAAGAACAAGGGCAAAAAAGTGCTGCTTGCGGCATGCGACGTGTACCGTCCGGCCGCCATCGAACAGCTGAAGGTGCTCGGCGGCGAGATCGGCGTCCCGGTCTATGCGGAGGAAGGCGTCGGAGATGTCCCGGGCATCGCGCTTCGCGCTCTCGACCGCGCCCGTTCCGAGAATGCCGACTTCCTGATCGTCGACACCGCGGGCCGTCTCCAGATCGACACGGACATGGTGCAGGAGCTCGTTATGCTTTCCAGCGTCACGCAGGCGGGCGAGATTCTGCTCGTGGCGGACGCCGCACTCGGCCAGCAGGCCGTTTCCGTGGCGCGGCATTTCAACGATGCGCTCCACATCACCGGCATCGTGCTGACCAAGCTCGACGGCGATGCCCGCGGCGGCGCGGCCCTCTCCATCCGCAAGGTCACCGGCTGCCCCGTCAAATTCACCGGCTCCGGGGAAAAGCTGGAGGACCTCGATGTCTTCCATCCCGACCGCATGGCGTCCCGCATCCTCGGCATGGGCGACGTGGTCTCGCTCGTGGAACGCGCTGCGGAGAAGATCGACCAGGAGGAAGCTGCGAAGTTCGAGGAGAAGATCCGCAAGAATACATTCGACTTCGACGATTTCCTGGGGCAGTTGCGCCAGATGACGCGCCTCGGCGGCCTCGAGGCCATCCTGAAATTCCTTCCCGGCGGCGACAAGCTCTCCGGCATCGCCGAGCTTGCCCCCTCCAAATTTGCCGGCATGGAGGCCATCATCTGCTCCATGACCAAATACGAACGAGCCAACGCCGAGCAGATCGACATGCCCCGGCGCCGCCGCATCGCCAAGGGCTCCGGACGCTCCGTCGAGGAAGTCTCCCAGCTCATCAAGCAATTCCTCCTCATGAAGAAAGTCATGAAGAACAACAGCCTGCTCGGCCGTCTGGCCGGGGGCATCCGCGGAGGATTCGGCGGCGGCATGGGCGGCATGGGCGGCATGGGCGGCATGGGCGGATTCGGCGGCGGCATGGGCGGATTCGGCGGCATGGGCGGCGGATTCCGCATGCGCGGCAGCAACTACACCCCGCCGAAAAAGAAACGCCATAAAAAGTAATCCCTCCGGAACGGAGTGCAAACGATCATGAGTCAGGAAAAACCGCTTATCTGGATCATGTCCGGGGAATCCTCCGGCGACCTTTACGGCGCCCGCATCGCGCAGGAAGTGATGCGGCAGTGCCCGGAGGCGGTCGTGCGCGGCATGGGCGGTCCGAGGATGCGTGCCGCCGGAGTCGATCTTTTCGTGGATTCCTCCGAGCTGGGCGTGGTCGGCGTCGTGGAAGTGCTGGCGAAGATCGGCACGTTCATCCGCATCTTTTTCGACGTCGTGAAGCTCGCGAAGACGGAACGGCCGGACGTGGTCATGGTGATCGACAATCCCGGGTTCAACATCCGCCTCGCGAAACAGCTTTGGAAACTCGGCATTCCGGTCGTCTGGTTCATCAGTCCGCAGGTATGGGTTTGGCGCAAGTCCAATATTCCCCGCATCGCGAAATATTGCCGCAAGCTCGTCGTCATCTTCCCGTTCGAGACGGATGTCTGGGCCGGGTCCGGCCTGGAGACGCATTTCGGCGGGCATCCGCTGGTTGAGATCGTCCGCGAGCGCACCGATCCGGTTCTGAAACGCGACCCGAATCACGTGCTGATCCTGCCGGGAAGCCGCGCCAGCGAGACGTCGCGCCTGCTGGAACCGTTCCTGAAGACCGTGCTGATCCTTCACAAGCGCCGTCCCGGGCTTTATTTCACGATCGCTTTGCCGCGCGAGAAGACGTACCGCGACGTGCTGGCAGGCCTCGAAGACTTCACGCGGCGTCATCCCGAAATGGCGGACGTCAGGATCGAGGTCACGCAGGGGCAGACGCCCCGCGCCATGCAGGAGTGCATCGCCGGACTTGCCGCTTCGGGGACCGTTACGGTCGAATGCGCCATCGCGGATATTCCGCTCGTGGTCGCTTACCGCCTCAACTACATCACGTTCATCCTGGCCATCATCATCATCCGAAAGCTTTTCCGGAACGCGTTCACCATGGTCGACATCATCCTCAACCGGAAGTCTTTCGAGGAGTTCTTGCAATTCCAGGTCCGGCCCGTCGTGCTTGCCGACGCCGTCGAACGAATCCTGCCCGGCGGTTCCCGCAGAGAAGAGGTCGAACGCGACATGGCGGAGCTCCGGGAAATGCTTGCGGTCGGCTCGCAGAACGCCACGGCCAATGCCGCACGGCATCTGCTCTCCACGATCGGACGATGACCGCTCCGCTCCCCCGTGGACGCGCATTGCTTCAGCTGCGGGTTATTATTTCCCCTGTTCGGCATGCTCCCGGAACGATGTCTGTTGTTCTCCGCCCGGAAACCATCTCAAAAGGGGGTCTGTTCGCTGTTCCGTGTCCGTCCGGGCTGAATGCCCGACTGGCGTCCGGGTTGTGTCTGGCGTCCGGGCTGAATGCCCGACTGGCGTCCGGGTTGCGTCTGGCGTCCGGGCTGAATGCCCGACTGGCGTCCGGGTTGCTGTCCGGCGGGCATGCGTCCCGGCTGAATCCCGGGTTGCCTCACGGGGCCGGAGGCGCGTCCCACGGGCGCTTTTGCGGAAATCCGTGCCAGAGCGTTCCGGAATTCATCCAGTCTGGTTCCGTTGTAGTCGTTCAGTTCGCTTCCGATCTTTGCGACGAGCTCCTGGAACTGGCTGTTTTGCGCCCGTGCCGGCGTCATCTGTCCGAGCTGTTCCATCTGCATGTCGAGCAGAGTTTCCTTTACCTCGTCCGGGGCATCCGGGCTGCTGTACAGGATTTCGAGCATCCCCTGAAGACGGGCCGATTCCTTCCGGGCGGTCGTCTGGTCGCCTGAACGGCGCAGACGTGCGATGTAGGTGTTTTCCAGCTTCACGACGGACGCGGCGACTTCGGGGGTGTTCGGGAAATGCGCCAGCAGACGGTCGGACAGAGAGAGAGCCTGATCGAGCGCCTGCCTGTCCTGAGGCGTGAAACGTCCCTGCATGCCCAGCCTTCCGCACATCAGGTCCACCAGCGCGAGGGCGAAATCCAGACGGTCGGCGTGCTGTTCCGTCAGTTTGCTGAGGATGGCCGCCGGGTCCGGCTGAATGCCCGGGACAGGATCCGAGGCGGCGATCTGAGGCCGCGTTTCCAGCAGCAATGCGTACTGGAAAAGGTAATCGGGATCGTCCGGCCTGCTTTGGAGAAGCGAACGCAGCAGCGCGTACGCCGCATCGTAATCGCCGAGCGACTGGTAGGCCTGGACCGTCTCGCAGGATCCCGGATACTCCTCGATGACTTGAAGCGAGGTCTGGTCCGCCTGGATGGTCTTTCCCTGCTGGCGGAGGGCTGTGGCGAGCTGATTCAGGGCGTTTGCGCCGGGTTGAAGCTCGATGGCACGCCGGAACGCGCGTTCCGCCAGAGGATAGTTTCCGGAACGCATGGCGGCCTTCCCGATGATCATGTTCATGTCGGCGATCTGCGACTGCGGCAGGTTCTGCTGCTCGGCGATCTCCTGGTAGTACGGCATGAGGCGGGAGAGGAGTTCGCTGCCGCTGGCGGTCGGAGTCCTTTCCTCGATGTGTGCGAAGATCTCGGACAGCGCGGCGTTCGCGGCCGCGGCGTTCCGTTCTGCCAGCTTCAATGCGGCGTTGGTCCGAATAAAGCCGACGGTCACGGCTGCGGCAAACGCGGTGAACGCGGCCAGCGCCAGTACGCTCAACGCCGCTACGGCAGGTTTGCGCTTCGACCACAGGCGGAACCGGCGGAAGACCGATGTCCTTGCCGCCGACACGGGCTCGTTGTGCAGGAAATGCTCGAGGTCTTCCGCGGCTTTCTCCATGCCGGAATAACGGTCGGCCGGGTCGAAGCTGACGCAGCGGTTGATGATCGCGGCGAGGTCGGGCTCGGCGCATTTCAGAGGCGGGAGAGGTCCGGCGCAGATGCGGTCGATCAGTTTCTGCGGGTCGCGTTCCGGCAGGACGGGAGCATGCGTCACGAGTTCGTAGAGCGTCACGCCGAACGAATACTGGTCTCCGGCGAAGGATTTTACGCCGTGTTTGAGGCGTTCCGGCGCCATGTAACGGAGCGTGCCGCTGCGCATCCCCGTTTTCGGGTCCGTTTCGGCGGAGTCCTTCAGCACGAACGCAAGCCCGAAGTCGCCGATATGGATCTCGCCGTGCGTGTCCAGCAGCAGGTTCGCCGGCTTCACGTCGCAATGCAGGACGCCGCAGCCGTGAGCATATGCGAGCGCCTTTGCCGCCTGAAGCCCCAGGCGCGCGATCTCGCGCGGGGCGCACGCCCCGGAACGGTCCAGGCCTTTGCCGTCGATCAGCTCCATCGCGTAGTAGCACCGTTCGGCGCAAACGCCCGCGTTGTAGATTTTGACGATGTTCGGATGGTGAAGCATGGCGATCACGCGGGCCTCGTTTCCGAACTGTTCCCGCTGCGCCGGGTCGGCCGTAAGGGATGGAGACAGCAGTTTCACGGCGACTTTCCGGTTCAGCGACACCTGCATCGCCTCGAAGACTTCGCCCATGCCGCCCGCGCCGATCTTCCGGAGCAGCCGGTAGTCCGAGTCTTCCATGTCCGGGAACTCCTCGCAGGAGCTGTTGCGGTTCCGTCGGGTTTCGGCGGCGCATCCCTCCATGCGCATCATCAGCGGCAGGAGTTCCTCCAGGCGGTCCGCGTAGTCGGGGTGGAGCTTCGCGAAATCGTCCGTGCTCGGAGCGGTCCCGTTCCGGGACATTTCCAGATACTCCTCGACCAGGTCTTCGAATGTCGTGTCGTCTTCGTTCACGGGCGGAACTCGGTAAATTCGATCAGTTGTTTTTTCAGACGTTCCAGGGCGCGGACATACCGGATGCTCGCGTTTTTCTGCGTCAGGTGCAGCGCCTCCGCGCATTCCGAATTGCTCATGCCGTCGAAGTGGCGCAGCTCCAGGATCACGCGGTCCTGTTCCGGCAGGGATTCCATTGTTTTCCGCAGCAATTCGTAGCGGTCCTGCCGGGCGATCTGCGTGAGCGGGCCGGTCACGGTGTCCGCGAACATGTTCCAGTTCACGCCGGGCGAGCTGGGATCCCCGCCGTCCACGACTTCCTGTTCGCGGTAGGCGTCGCGTTTCCGGCTCTGCAAGTGCCTGCGTTCCAGGTCCGTGATAGTCTGGAAGAGCAGTTTCCGCAGCTTGCAGTACACCGGGATTTCCGGGCAGTTCCGCATGAAATCCGCCTTGCGGCAGGCCGCGGACAATGTCTCCTGCACCACGTCCTCCGGCGAAATGCGCCGGGCGAGCACGGGGTTCAGGTTGCGGCGGGCCAGAGCCAGCAGTCGGTCGCGATGTTCCGTCAGCGCGGGGTCGACGGGGTTCGCGTTTTCAAGATCTTGCGGAGGCATGACGGGAGGACCTCAGGTTGAAACGCATTGAAACGATTTCTTACTATAAATGCGTTTTGTCTGAAAGTCAAATGAAAAAACTCCCGGATCGGCGGAATCCGGGAGTTTTTAAGAGAGGACGAATAATCAATCGTCGTCATCATCGTCATCATCTTTGTCTTTTTTCTTCTTGTCTTTCTTTTTGTCGGCCTTCTTTTCGTCTTTCTTCTTGTCTGCTTTGTCGGCCTTCTTCTCATCCTTCTTAACGGCTTTTTCGGCCTTGTCGGACTTTGCGTTTCCGTTGGTCGCCTGCGGGCCGCGGCGCACGTCCTGCTGCGGCATCATGCCGAAGCCCTGACGGGGACCCTGCGGCATCGTCATGCCGAAACCGCGGAAGCCGCCCTGCGGAGCCAATCCGAAACCGAAACCAAACCCCTGAAAACCCTGACGCGGAGCCTGAACGCCGCGCTGTCCCTGACGGGGAGCCTGAGCACCGCGCTGCTGAACGCCACGCTGTCCCTGACGGGGAGCCTGAGCACCGCGCTGCTGAACGCCACGCTGTCCCTGACGACCAGCCTGAGCACCGCGCTGCTGAACGCCGCGCTGTCCCTGACGGGGAGCCTGAGCGCCGCGCTGCTGAACGCCGCGCTGTCCCTGACGACCAGCCTGAGCGCCGCGCTGTCCCTGACGACCAGTCTGAGCGCCGCGCTGCTGAATGCCGCGCTGTCCCTGACGGGGAGCCTGAGCGCCGCGCTGTCCCTGACGGGGCCCTGCCTGCGGTCCGCGCTGAGCCTGAGCGCCCGGACGGGCAGCCTGCGGCCCGGTCTGCGGTCCGGCGACACGGGGCCCTGCCTGCGGCCCGGCGGCCTGCGGCATCATGCCGAATCCGAATCCCTGACGGGGCCCTGCCTGCGGTCCGCGCTGAGCCTGAGCGCCCGGACGGGCAGCCTGCGGCCCGGTCTGCGGTCCGGTGACACGGGGCCCTGCCTGCGGCCCGGCGACACGGGGCCCTGCCTGCGGC
>Ga0310696_10002491_pt1 | contig 24269 bp, 41 predicted proteins | sample AusTroGonzalo_MG_4_FD_203885 | JGI IMG/M metagenome (GOLD analysis project Ga0310696, IMG submission 203885) | Bovine rumen microbial communities from tropical cattle in Woodstock, Queensland, Australia - Gonzalo_02 (v2) (version 2) | ecosystem: Host-associated > Mammals > Digestive system >...
CATTTCCTTCAAGATAACGTTTATACTCTTGCCTAAAAAAGCATTTATGGTCTGCGTTGCAATTATTATTGCACTCACAATCCAAACAATACCACTTTAATGCCTTCTCAATAAAAGCATCGGTGCGGGTGTATTCAACCGCATTGGGAAAATCTTTATCGCAAGTTATAAGTCGAATACCACCATGCGGGGATGGAATACCACTTATATAAATTTTTTCGGGTGTTTCCATAACTTTATTCTGTTAGTTTCTTTGAATCTGTATATAAATCTTGTAAAACATTATTGTTAAACCAACTATGATTAGCTGCACCATGTAAAGAGTCCATCTGCTCTTTACTTGGATTCCACTGCTCCTGAGGAACTGCTTTATCTTTGAGTGATTCAAGCCAATCCAATTTCTTTCTGCAATCCCTTTTCAAGTCAGACACAATATCTTGATGACCATACTTGTCATTGCATAGTTCTTCATGTTCTTTCTCACAGCAACGGATAAGCCAATCAATCATATTAATATCATCGTCAGTCCACTCTTGATGTTTCTGAGAAAACTCAACTAATGCTTTCTGATAGCCATCTTGATATGCTATTGCTGCCTCAACATCTATTGGTTGAGGTTGAAGTGATTTTAGCCAATCAATGCACTTTCCAACCTTGCCATAACCTTCGCCATATCTGTCTTTGAGTTCTGCAAGATTACTAAGTGTCAACTCTAAAAACTCCTTATCCTCTTCACTCCATTCTTGTGGCTGTGGCTGAACTCTGTCTTTAAGTTCTAAAAGCCATGCTCCTTCTTCGCTATGGTCTTCATGCTCACCTTCTGTGTTTGTTTTAATGTCTATACAATCAAGAGTGTAGGTAATAGAATTAAGCATATCATCATCCCTTGATGTCCACTCAGCAGGCTTCTGCTCTCTATCCAACTTTTTTACTTTCTCAATGTGTTCCCAAAGAAACTCTTGCTCAACTGTAGTTAGCCTGTCTAAGAACTCGGCAATATTAGCTGGTTTAGTTTCTCTCATTCTTAGAAACTTATTGTCTATATCAGCAGGCTTCTGCTCACCTTGCTTTTCAAGCCAAGCAATGACGGAATCAGACTTTAATCCATAATAAGTAATCTCATAGTCTGGGCGATGAAGGAAATACTCAATTAAACCTTTCCTTATACTTTCATCCTCACTCTCTTTGAGTTCGGGAAATATATCGGTCGTTGTTAAACGAATGGTGTGAGCTGTTTGCTCATCATCGTAATCAAACACTTTAGCTTCTTCTATTTTAGCTTGTGCCTTTTTAATTGCCTCGTCATATCTTTGAGCCTTTTGCTCTATTGTAAGTTCTTTCATAATCACCCAATTCTAAGTTCAATTATATCAGTTATTTCTTCATTCACCCAGTCATACTCATCCCATCCGTAATGCCTAAGAGTTACTGTAAAAGTATGTTCTTTGGCTTTAATAGAATAAAGTTTGTCAGAACGAAATTCACCCAAAGTTCCATCTGATTTCCTATACTGTATCATAATCACAACATTTTAAGTTTATTCAACTTTAATATAAGTTCGTAGCAAGCATCAATAGGATTGTCTGCGTTTTCTCCAATCTTACAAGTCTTTCCTTCTTTGTCATAAGAATCACACCGCCAACCACTAAATGTTTTATGTAATGAAGGATACGGTAAAACACCAAGCAACGCAGCAAGACTCCAACAAGGTTGAGATAAACATTTAATATCTGCATCAGATATAGGAAGAAACTTTGGCTTATCCTTTCCATAGCCATAATACATATCCGCACTTTCAAGTGGCAATATCTCAGCCAACTTCTTTGACTGTTCCAGCGATGTGAAAGCCTTGCATTTATTATTTACACTTGTTTCCATATATGTATTGCATTTTTTGTTATTATACCTGTTTTTAATTGTCTGTTGATTACCATATAAGAGTCGCCAGATGTCTTTGATGCTTGTAAAACAGAACCATACGTTTTGATGTAATTGCCATTCCTATCGTACATTGCAACTTTCCTTGGCTTATATACTCTTTTTACTCTTTGAACCCTTTCTTGTATAGTATCTTCGTCACATTTGTATATCCATATATAACCACATTGGTAAGAAACTCTTCCACTGCAAGATAAACTTATAGTTGCGTGGTCTATACCTTCAATTCTTTCTGCTTCTGCAAGACTTTTATATTCACAAATAAAGTTTCCGTCTAAATCGTATTTTAGAATAGGCTTACTATTACTATTTGCGATACGCTCTTTGCAAGTCCCATAATTAGAATTATATTCGGCGGTACACCATTCTAAATTTTCAACGTGATTATTTGTTTTATCCTCGTCTTTGTGGTTTATGTACGGATAGTTATTAGGGTTAGGAATAAATGCCTGTGCAACAAGCCTATGAACTCTTTCATTTTTTCTTTGACCATTACCATCATGCAATAAAACAACACAATACCCTTGTGTACCAACACAAGTAGATAAAAGATGTGGTTCTTTCTTACGAAAAGACTTAACCCTTCCGAAAGAAGATACTTGATAAAGTCCTTCCCATCCTACAACATCTTTCCATATTTCATCTGTGTATGCTTTAATTGTTGCCATAATTATTCAAATTAAATTTTCAAGACAATACTTAATTGCTGCTTCGCAAGCCTGTTCATAAGATTCACAAGTTTCATTATAATAGCATTCATATTGATTGTTCAAATTATATACCGTACTACGCCAACTTAATGTCCCTTTATCTTTACGACCAATGGTGTCAATTTCAATATTGAGGTCATGTACTTCCCGCAGCCAGCGCATAGCCATCTGCTGGGTAGGCGCAATGCTATAACAACGGCTCTGTACAAGCAAATGTGAATTGTGCATAAAACTTTTCGCATTATTACTCATTCGTCCTCTTGATGTATATGCCGTGTTGCACATATATGGGTCTTGCGGAAATCCTTTCTCCTTCAGCAGCTTTGCCACCTCAAAGGAAACGTATGCTTCTTGTATCATTTTTCTTCTAACATAATTACTTATCACTTATATTCCCTGTATCTTTTGTTTTTATACCAATGTCTTTCTTATGACACTGGATTAATAGAGAGGCGAGAGATTCTATTGGGTATTCGAATTCTGCGTAGATGTAATACTCTGGGCCTTTTACTCTAACAGTTTCTTCCCCATCTACTGTCTGTATCTTTTCCTCTTTGGACAAGTTATAGTAGAACATATAGAATGGTGCATCTTTCAAAAAAGTAAGAGGACCAGAGTATTCTTTACCGTCAATCGTAGGATATATCCATTCATGCAACTTATAGAGTAGTTCTGATACTGTGTAGGTTGGAACAGGATTCTGATCTTCTACAATTTCATTGGGCTTGTTATAAGTCACAACATCTATATCAAATTCCTTAACGTGAACTATGGAGTATTTAGCGTCAGACATGTCCACTCCTGCATCAAGGAGTCTTTTTACCCACTCTCTATTGAGAAAGTCTTGCTGGGTTTTCTTGTTGAGTTCTATCATAATCTATTTTGTTTAAATGTTATATACTAAATATTCAGACTTCTAATGCCGAAGGAAAGTCCTTCAATGCCTCTAAGAATTTCTTCTTTGTTTTGTACACCTTCTTGTCTATGCGCCAGTGGCGGAAAGACCGTGTGAACTCACCATACTCATTCTTCAACATATGGTCGCAGAACCCAAGCCTGCCGTCCTCGCTGATATAAGCCAGCGAGTGCTCGTCATCCCATGCCATGCTGCCGACACAACGGAAAGGAATCTTATTGAACTCTTCTTCTGTCATAGTCTCTTACTTCGTTTCCCAGACCCACAGCCCGAAAGCAAGCAAGGCTAATACAATTAATACCTTTGTCATAGTCTCTTCTTTTTATCTCTCTCAAACAGTTCGCAGCGTTTGTCTGTCACGATCTTATCCTTATCCTCGACAATGCAATGCCCTTTGGAAGGATTTCGTTTCCTGTGTACGAGCCAGTCGCAGTCACCGCATCTGAGAGTCATAGTTTGATTATATTAAGAATTTCAGATACATAAACCCATCTTTCAACTTTCTGCCAATACAAGGCTTTGTTGATAGCATAGTCACACCCCATAGAACCATCACTATAAATCACAGCTATTCTTTCTTGACCAACAGGCATATCATTATTACCATGCCATATTAAGTCTTTAAGCAGCTTGTCAAGCATTTCTTCATTTGTCATAGTCATTCAAAGTTTAACGTTTCTTCTTCCTGCTTCTTCTTAGGCTTTGTCAGCTCCTTGTAGATAGCCAGCAGCTCCTTGTCGGTAGCATGCGGATACTCTTTTAGTACCGCCGTGAATTTCTCACGCCCAAGATTCCTGTAGTATTTGATGAAATCAAAACGCACGAGGTCGGCAGGCTCTCCGGCAGGAATAGCCTTGTCGCGACCAAGCTTGTTTGCCTCGTGGGTACATGCCCATAAATCCATACCTCTACTATTGACTATCCACCACTCCTTACCGCCATTACTGATACGTCCAAAGTGCCGAGCTACTGATAGCTGGCTATTCATCCAAAACTCTTCCGACATGCAAATAGGTAGTTCCATATTTATAGTTTATTTACAACTTGTTATTAGCTTCACAAATCAGATCGTAAGATTCTCTAACGTTTTTGAATTCTTTCTCAGGCATAAGCTCACCAGAATAGTACATTGCCTGGTCAAGCCACTGCCTTGCATTCTGCAGGCACTTAATAGCCTCGTTGATGCACATGTGTTGTTTTGGTGTCATAGTCATTAACCTGATGAATCGACGTGATAGTACATGTGCAGGTCCTTACAATAGTAACATGTGTCTGAACCTGTTTCACGATGAGAGATTATTTCGAAGCGATAACCTTGTTCTTTTGCTGCTTCGTAAATCATGCGTTCAAGGCCACCGTTCATGAACGTTCCTTGTGAGGGGAACAATCCCCACGGATACCATCCGTTCATGTAGCCGAGATCCCCGATGGGAGCCAGCTTGCTGACATCACTTAGTCCCAGAACTCCTACTTTCCGAACTAAATCCATCTTCCATTTTGCTATATACATATTAATAAAGAATGAGGGTCAACGAAATCGGAGGCTTTTGTGGTACTGTCCTCTTCATCCGATGCCCTCAATATTTCTTCTTACTTGCGGAGTACCACCAGCCGCGTTTGTTCTGGTTGCAAAGGTAGTAAAATCATCTTCGGAAAGCAAAAATTTATGTAAAAATTTATCGTTAATTAGTTATAACGTTAGGAAACGTGAGGAAACGTGAGGAAACGTTAGGTTTATTAGGCTCAAAATCTCTCAAAACACCAGTGGATTAGGAAACATGAGGAAACATTAGGAAACGTGAGGAATCGCGATTTTTTAACAAAAATTTGTTGTAAAAAATTTGCAGATGTAAAATATTATTCCTACTTTTGCAGCCAGTCAAGGGCGCTAAACTTGGCAAATAAAGAAGAATTATATTATCATAAGATAGGTGAGGGAACTGAAATTGGAATAGCGCTCTGATGAGGTTCCCATTATTATTCAGATTCGTATGAGTAGAGCGTTTAACATGCCACGACAGCTGACAGACCAACGAAGGTTCAGTAAGAACGGTAAACTTATTCTTGCTGCTTGGCTTGGTATTAAGTTCGCCTTTGGCAACTCTACTCTGTACGATATATCAATAGACAATATCACAAAGTTTTTCCATGTTAGGCGCGACAGGGCAAAGCTCCTTATCAACCTGATGTGGGAGGATAGTGAATTGTTCTACGTAAACGAAAAGAAAAATTGCGTCTTTGCAAAGAGTTGCCGAGACAAGTCTATCAAGATAAGCAGGAGAGGTGATAGATTTTGCAATGACGACGTAATAACCATACCAGTGCCAGAGAGCTATCTCAAGAAAAACGGCGAGAAAGAATTTCTTCCACTGGAAATGTTGGTGAGGCTTATAGAGCGAGTTCTCGTCTGCAAGGAGTACGACGACCATACGGGGTATAAGTATTCGACGGGCGACCATGTTGGTTGTGTTGACAATTGTGCAACCGAAGTACGGAAGACGCAGCTCTATGTAGCGAAACGAACTGGATTAAGCCGCACCAAGGTAGGTCGCATTTTGCGAGAATACGTTAGTCAAGGTCTTATGACCAAGACGCCAGCTTGCATCGTGCGATGTCACAAGGGAGAGCTCTATGCTTTCAAAGCATTAAACAAGAAGACTCATATCGAGTATTGGGCAAAATGCGAACCTCCTATCTTCTCATGGATAAAGGACATGCCTTTTACATTCAAGAATATGATATGGAATGCAAACAAAAGATGTCGGTCAAAGTTTATAAAGTCAGCTGAGAATATTAAGAAGTCGATAATCAATTCAACAAAAGTAATGTTGAACCAAGAAGAACTTGAATTTAAAGCTATGGTTGCACGCCAATTTGCAATGCGTGAAGCTTACGACTAATTTTACTATTTCCCAAATGCGCACTAATATTAACGGGTATTTTTTATATATTTATCATTATGGCAAAGATTACGAACGAGAAGAAGCTTGAAGCTTTGAAAGATTGGCTGAGAGAAAATAACATTGAGTTCATTGAGGATTATTACTCTGGCTTTGGTGTTAGGATGGCTGTAAAGATTCCATCGTTGATGATAGCGATATTTTTGAGTGACGGTGACAAGATAGAAGAGTCCCGGAAATATTTTGCTGGCCGTAAGGGGCATCGTCTGTGTTTCAAATACAAACCGTTCTTCATCCGTGAGAGTGAGACGAAGGCTTTTGTCCTCGAGAAGATAAGGAACTGCTGTTTTGACCGTATGGTGTGGTTGCAGAGAAAATTCGAGAATGAACAAAAGAAGAAAAGATAATCTGAAATGTTAGAAATCGGCGGTAAAAGGCTGTTTTTGTCACCGATGAGGAATTAAAATTTAAAAAACCGCATTTTTGAATAAAAAAATGGAGTGCAACCATTGCAGGCGACACTCCATACTTTTATTTTATGTGTTTCCTTATTTCCTCTGCAATTGTTTTATCCAACAGCCGTGCATAGCTCTGCTCTGTCTGTCTGATGCTTGAGTGTCCAAGCACACGGCTCACCACTGCAATAGGCACACCGGCATTCAGCAGCATGTATCCGCACGAACGACGCGCACAATGCGTTGTGATATTCTGGTCTATGCCTGCAGCATCTGCAATGAGCTTCAGTTTCACGTTGTACTTCTGGTTTGGGATTTTTGGAAGCATGAAGTCGTATTGTTGCAGAATCGCTTTTGCCTTCGGTGTGAGTACGAATGTGAAGATGGTTCCCGTCTTTGAGCGTATGCCACTGAAAACGGTATAGTCCTTTGCATTTCTGCATTGCGTGAAGTCGTAGTTCATCAGGTCTATGTATGACACGCCAGTATAGCACTGTACGAGGAACAGGTCCTTTGCCTCCGTAAGACTCCTCGTCGGCATCTTGGCACTCTCTATACTTTCTACCTCCTGCCTTGTCAGGAACTGTTCTATTCGCGTTGCTCCCTTGTCAATCTTGATTCGCTTGGTGGAGTAGGGGTTTCCCTTTATAAAACCGTCCACAATCGCATCGTTGATGAACGCCTTGAGATTCTTGTGCATTGAGCCAATCGTAGCTTGGGAGTATCCTTTCTCTATTTCTTTGCCAAATCTGTCGGTGGTCTTCCACCTGACCGTATGCAGGTACTCGTCGAAGTCCCTGATTCCCTTCTCGCTGATGTCAGAGAAGTATTTCATTCCTCCCCATTGCTCAAATCTTGAATAGAACACGTTGTATGCCTTCTTTGTGTTTTCGCTGACAGGCTTCTTGTCTGCCCTCGTAAGAATGTACTCCAGGAACGAAATATCTACTCTCCTTGACTTTAGCAGGGCAGGTATGGCATTGATGTCGATCTCGTCCTTTTGCGTCATGTCAGAGATAATCTTGTAGACCTTCTGCTTGAATGACATAAGGATGTTGTTAAGTTCCAGTGCCTCCCTGACGTTGATAACCATCTCCTTCTTCTCGTTCCATTCTTTGGGATAGACGGCAATTCCTGTTGATACGAACTTCTGCACCTTGTTGTAGGTGATGCGCATGTCTATCTTTCCCTTGTTGCCGCTGCCAGTGTTGTGCTTGCGGTCAAAGACGTATTTAATCTTAGGTATATTCATGACTCTTTTCTTCTTTTTGGTAATACCGCTTTTCAAGCAGTATTGCTGTTTGGTATTACTTTTCGTGAATTGGTATTACTTTTAGTATTACTTTTTATCCTAATGTTACCTTATGTTTCCTAATGTTTCCTTATGTTTTTAGGTGGGTTTATTCCTTTAAGTAATTGAATATCAGTGCTTTAGATTTGTAACTACATGATTATCAGACACAAAAAAGAGGGGCTTGTAACCCCTCTGGGTAGTCGATAGGGGAATTTCTGCAAACGTTGATTATCAGGTTGTTACGAGGATAATCGCGCTTTTGGTATTACTTTGGTACTATTCTTTTCATGCGCGTACATATTATATATTATACTTCTTCTTCTGCTGCGATGAGTGGCCTGTATTGTTTGTTGGTGGTAATAGAACGAAGGGCGAATAGAGCGTCATGCAGAGACTGTTGTAGTCTTTTGTTTTCTTCCTTCTGTTGTTGTAGTTCCTCTTTGATGGAACGTACTTCAGATATTTCGTTGCTAAGCATAACAATGAACTTCTCCATTCTAAGAGCCTGATCAGTGAACAAATCAACCGCGTTATTAAGTTTTTGGTTATTTGTGGAATCGGTTTGAGTGGCCGGTATCTTGTCTAGTATTTCGTCAGGTGCCTTGAACTGCTGACCTTCTCCGTCTACAAGCCATCCCCTTCTTATGTTGAGATTGCTGCAAATTTTGTTGATATCGTTCACGGTCCATTGAAGTATTCCCTTCATCTTCTTGTCGAACCCAGATGGGTCTATACCTGCAGTTATGGCAAATTTTCTGTATGTCATACACGACTCGTCTACCATCGCCTTGATTCTTTGAGTGAGTCCTTCTTGATTAAAATCTACAGCCATAATTCTGAACAACCATAAAAATCAGTTAAAAAATTAAAATTAAATTCCCAAAAGTAAGGAAATGTTTGGTATTTACCATACAAATCCATATCTTTGCACTCGTTAGACAAACAAAGTGCGGAGTCCCGCGTAAAAGTCTACATATATAGACAAAACGCATATTTCATTTGGCAATGCAAATATAGTGTATTTGCGTGGGACTTCCAAACTTTTAAAAGTATTTTATAGTAAAAATTGGTATTTTAACAATTAGAGAAAAAAGACTATGGTAGCAGACAAAGTTTCTACGCAAGACATCAAGAATTTCGCACTTGGTATATTGGAGGTTAAGCTTCCTGATTACCAAGCTTGCAGAACGGCCATGAGTTTGGTAACCTACACTAAAGACACTTGGAGGGTTGAAGAGAATGGGCCGAAGCCAGAGTTTGAGTCCACGATCAACAAAGCGGAGAACACTATTACTATTAAGTTGGTGAAGAACTAAGCCAAATATACAACTATGACCGAATACGAATTGCAGCGCCTTGCTAAGCTTATAGTCACTGGACTTGTCAATGATGACAGGTTCATGGCTAAGGTGGCCAAGATGGTTCCGCAGAAGAATCGGACCATCAAGGCCAAGGAGGTTGCTAAGATTCTCGGCATCAGCGTCTGGACGGTTCGTGACATTGCTGAACATCTTGGCGGTACTCGTAGAGGAGATGCGATGCGCGGTCAGTGGGTTTTCGAGGAGGTAGGTCTTGTAGAGAGGTATCAGGAATACTGCAGGCGAAAATGACTTTATCGCGGGGTGGCGCAGTTGGCAGCGCGGCTGGCTCATAACCAACAGGCCGTAGGTCCGATTCCTTCTCCCGCAACTAAAAAACGTTCTTTGACATTGTGGTACAAAACAAGACTGGCATTGAGGTCGGTGTATTCCAGCCGATGCTCACCGTAGTACATGGGTACGTTTGATGGTGTAGAGGTTGATGCCAGTGGCGGAGGCGACAAGCAGCCCTGCCGTTGAGGAACGGACTAAAGAGATAGTTAAGGTGGATGTGAGCTGAAACGCCCTGCCACCTGTTGTAGCTTGATATACAACGAATAGTATTCATCCTTTAGCGGTATGCCGTATAGCTCAGGAGGAGAGCGGCGGGTGCAAACCCGTGCGTCGATGGTGCGAATCCATCTACGGCAACAATAAATATAATAACAGAATCGAAGAAATCTAATGTGTAAAAATGATATAATTATTAATGCAAAAATGTGTTTTCGGTCCGGGAGGATATTCTTTTACTTTGTATTTTATGAATTTTAGAGTTTTAGTATTATTTTCCAGCCACCTGTGAGGGCAGCTGGAATTTTGTGGGATTTTCTTTTTTTTGGCCACATAGTTTGATGTGCCCCGTGGGAATTGCCTGCGGGGCTTTGATTAGAAAAAATTCATTGCTTATGGAATACATAGAATTTGACGTTATGCTGGACGGAACCTTTATTGGTACGTTCAAGATGCCTTTATCAAAAGACATCGTTGATGAGTATGTAAACGGTGAACCAGTAATAAAAGGTGCGGCGTTTTCTGATTATGTTGAAAAGATGCGTCCTTCACTAAGAGGTAAACCTTATAAAATATACTGACTATGAATGAGAAGATGGAGAAATGGCTTAACGAGCATCCTGACGCTACACTGCGCGACGCTTTCGAGGCTGGCTTGTACGGATGTACGGATGCATGGTGTCGTGGAAAACGAGAAAAAAATGGAGGGGTGTATAAAATTAATAAAAGAAATAATAGAATGAAACACGAACAAGTGATTTATGGATCAGTTCCGAGTAAGTCAAACCAGTACAGGATTGTAAAAATTGGAGGCCACGGCTCTTTGGCAAAGACCTCAGCCATGACGGATTTTGAGAAGAAGTTCTATCTCCAGTGTGGTGCATACAGAAACAAGAATATACAAGGATTCTTTGAGCTTTACGCTGATGTGTACTTTCAGAGCAATCAGCCTGACTTGGATAACTCCCTTAAAGGACTTTTGGACTGTCTGCAGTCTTGCAAGGCCATCAAGAATGACCGCAATTGCGTGAAGATTGTGGCGAACAAATTCATCGACAAGAACAATCCTCGGATTGAGTTTACCATTGTTGAAGTGAAAGGTATTGAGATAAAGGACTCTAAGGAGCCAGGACTATTTGATTAAATAACTATATATTATGAAAGAGTTAGTAAAAATTCAAACGGAGTTGAAAGCCAATAAGGACTTGTTCAACACGTTCGGCGGCTACGGATATCGTAGTGCCGAGAGTATCCTTGAGGCAGTGAAACCATTGCTTAAAGATACACAATGTACTATTATCATTTCTGACGACGTGGTAATGGTTGGAACCAGAATCTATGTGAAGTCAACAGCTACTATCAAGAACGACAAGGGAGAGACTGAAAGTTCCGTGTCTTTTGCTCGTGAGGCTGAAACTAAGAAAGGAATGGATGATAGTCAGGTTACTGGCGCAGCATCATCGTATGCACGTAAGTATGCCCTTTGTGGCCTTCTCGCCATTGACGACCGTCGTGACTCAGATGCCACCAACAATGGTCAACAATTGCCGGAAGCAAAGTTGAAGTCTGAGTTTACAACGGCTAAGAAAAAAATGGATGCCTGCAAGTTCAAAGAAGAGCTTGTCGAACTGAACGAAAAGTACAAGGACTTATGGAATTATCAGGAGTACGTCCAGTATCGTGATAAGAAATGGAATACATTACCTAACAGACCGCAGCAATGAATGAAGAATGGAGACCAGTTGTTGGATTTGAGGATAGATACCAAATATCTAACCTTGGAAATCTAAAAAGTAATGATTATCTTATACATTATATAAATGGTAAAACAGAACTAAGAAGAGGAAGAATTCGTAAAGCAAATATAGTATCAGGATATAGGTATTTTCTTCTTGTTCGTAAAACAGGTGAAAAGCGTGTTAGTATGAAAGCAGCAAGAATGGTTGCAATGGCATTTATTCCTAATCCAGAAAACAAACCATGTGTTGATCATATTGACACGAACAGATTGAATGATAGCGTTGAAAACCTACGATGGGTAACACATTCCGAAAACAACCTAAACCCAATAACTAGGGAAAGATATGTTGAAGTCGGAAGAAAAAGAATCTTTTCAAAAGAAACAAGAGAGAAGATCGGTAACTATTGGAAAGGTAAACATCTTAAAGAATCACAAATAAAAAAGATACGTTCTCATAGTAGAAAAGTAGAAATGCTTTCACAAGAAGGCATGGTTTTGAAAGCTTTTGATGGAGCATCATTTGCACAAGAAGAGACAGGTGTTTTTAGTAATCATATCCGTCAGTGCTGTAAAGGTGAAAGGCTTACAGCAGGAGGATACAAATGGAGATATATAATATGAACGATTTTCAAAGAACAGATGCATGGCTACTTCAAAGAAAAGGTAAACTGACTGCCAGTGAGATTGTGAATATTCTCACGAAGGGTAGGGGAAAGGATGAGTATTTCGGAAAGACGGCATACACTTATCTGAATGACAAGATAGCAGAGCGTCTGATGGATGACGAGATGTTCATCTACTACATGAACGACGTCAAGAAGTCTACTCCAGCCATGCGGTGGGGCAGCGAATATGAAGATATAGCCCGCGAGCAGTATGAGTTGGCCACTGGGTGTAAGGTAATGGACTGTCCGTTTACCCCAATGAGTGGCTACGAGGACTATGTAGGCGGTTCTCCTGACGGCAGGCGTTCGACGCTAGACAGGATTATCGAAATCAAGTGTCCTTATAACCCTAGCGTGCATATCGAGCACTGCAAGTGGGTGAAACCAGAAGACTTGAAGGTTGGTAATCCTCAGTATTACGCACAAGTGCAGCACAATATGCTTATAACAGGTACAGAGATATGCGACTTCATCAGTTACTCACCACTCTATCGTCGTGGAATGGACTTGCATATTCTGGAGGTTCCTATTGACAAGGAGTTTACGGATAACCTGCTTGAGAGAATCGGTAAGTCAGTTGACTATATGAAGGAGCAGATGAAGATGTTAACTTTAGACAAGTAAAGTGACTATGAAGATAAACTTGGTCGTAACTTCGGAGGGATTCAAACCGTGTACTGATGATGACTACGAGAAGAAGAGGACTCTGAAACGTGGAACGGTGGTGGAATGTACCGTTAAGGAGTACCGAAATTACCAGTTCCATCGCCTTTACTTCGCAATGATAAATATCAGCTGGGAATACCTGACGGAGCAACAGCGTGAATTCTTCCACGATAATGTAGATGCATTTCGTAAGACTTGTGAGGTTGCTGCAGGACATTACGAGCCAGTTTATTCCGTTGCAAGACAGACGTGGCTCGAGGTTCCAAAGAGCATTGCCTTTGACAAGCTTGATGAAGCTGGCTTCCATGAACTTTATGAAAAGGTCAAGACTGTCATCTTCCAGACATTTATACCGAACGTCAACAAGGAACAATATGAATTTGAGATTAGGAATTTCTAAACAATTTAAAATTAAAAATTATGGATTTTATTGTAAGCGGACAAATTGTCCAGATACTCCCTCTACAACAGGGAGTTAGCCAGAGAACAGGTAATCAGTGGCAGCGTGCTTCCTACATCATCGAGCACGAGCCTGGTCAGTATCCCAAGCGCATGGTCTTCGACGTAAAAGATGCAAAGATTCAGGAGCTGAATCTGCAAGTAGGAGAGTATGTCACAGTTCACTTGAATGTGGATTGTCGCGAATATAACGGAAGATTCTTTAATTCCATTGAAGCATGGAGGGCGGAGCGTCCAGGTCAGGTACAACAGCCGACGCAGGGTTATCAGCAGGCTCAGACGAATGGAGTCATTCAGCAACAGGCTCCTTTCCCTCAGCAAGGTCAGCAGATGCCTCAGCAGAATCCGTTCCCTCCTCATCAGCAGATGCCACAGCAAGGCCAGCAGACACAACTGCCTTTCCCACCGGCGCAATAACCCATCCTAACACAATTTACCAAGGCAATGCCTAAATTCAGCTTTTGTCACGGGTGGACGGTAGATGTCCGTAAGGGGTTCAATGAGGTGACCTGCAGGCGCAGGGAGCATTGCTGTTACTACGATGCGGATTTCTATCGTCACCACGGGCATCATCTGGAGGACTTCGACGAGATGTTCCCATTTGAGCCTTGCCCATTCTTTATGGAGCGAGGAGATGTGGTTCATGAGCAGAAAGAGGATGAAGATTCTTTTCTTGCTTTGTTAAAGGACAAATGATACGGGTCGGCTGTAATACAGAAGACAGCAGCTGTTATAATATATTCTACAAAACGTAAGATTTGTTGGTAAAATTTATTTACAAGTTTAATATTTGAGTAATTTTGCAAACGAGGGATAACTCATGGTAGCTCCTGAGTGACGTGGGTATTCCGACAGCCCCTCCCTCTTTGCTTTTTGTCGGATTTATTAAATGTCGGAGAATATGGCAAAAGGATTTTGTATGTTGAGCAAGGAACTAATGGATTCTGAGTATTATTTCTCAGAACGCTTTACCCGTATGCAGGCATATTTGGATTTGTGTCTACTTGCAGAGTGGAAAGACAGGAAGTTTATAAAGCGTGGTCAAGTAGTTGAACTAAAAGCAGGCCAGCTTGCCAAGTCTGAGGAAGAATTGGCCGAGCGTTGGCAGTGGAGTAGGAACACAGTTCGTAAATATCTAAATGAACAACAGAGTATAGGGAATATTGAACAACAGAAAAGCCGTTTAATTACTATAATTACGGTGAAATTTGGACTAAACACTGCACAACAAATTGAACAACAAACACTACTAAAATCTGAACAACAGATTGAACAACAAAATGAACAACATACTATAGATAATATTATAGATAATATAGAAGATAATAATAAAGAAAAAGAAACTAAAGTTTCTAAAAAGAAGTCTGGGTTCCAAAAACCAACAATAGAAGAATTGTCTTCCTACATTCTTGAAAAAGGTTATCATTTCGATGCTGAAAGATTTCATGCTTATTACGAAAGTAATGGTTGGATGGTCGGAAAAAATAAGATGAAGGATTGGAAGGCTGCATGTCGGACTTGGGAGAGTAAAAGAAAAGAAGAAATGCCTTCATTGTTCTCTCAGCAGGAACAAGAATATCAGGGAACTTCAAAAATAGAATGGGAGTAATATGATATGATTAACAAATCAGAAATATACAAGTGGTGGGATGTTTTCAAGGATGGCAAGGACCTAACGGAAATCAGAATACTTGACGGGCAGAAGACATATAGCGGCTATTTCAAGGATGTGAATCTTATGATTACGGCACTTGAACCATACAGCAATATGCCACATGCACAGATTTACTTTACCTTGAATCATATCAATGAGGCTTGCTATAGTAGGGCGCAACGTGATAAAATCATTCTGATAAAGCGAGAGCCTACAACTGGTGACCTTGATGTTGATGGTCGTACCCACGTACTTATCGACCTTGACCCCAAACGTCCTGCTGGCGTGAGTTCGAGTGAGGAGGAATTGAATTACTCTTACCTTAAGGCTATTGACCTGTATAAGTATTTGATGTCTCAGGGATTCAACGAACCGATAGTAGGAAGGAGTGGTAATGGTTATCATATCACGATTGCCTGCAGGATTGGTGCAGAAGCTGAGAAGACTGAGATAATCAAGAAGTTCATTAAGGTGTTATCCTTGATGTTTAGTGATGAGCACGTTGACGTAGATGAAAAGGTATTTAATCTGAGCCGTATATGTAAACTGCCTGGGACAATGGCTATGAAAGGGGAGAATTCTCCTGAACGTCCTTGGAGAATGTCGCAGATTGTCAGCATTCCTCAGAACTTACAGCCGACTGAATTTGCCTATTTCAAGAAGATAGCGGACTTATACCCTAATGAGGATGTAACGCCAAACAGATACAACAACTACTCGACAGAGCGTTTCGATTTGGTCGAGTTCTTGAATAAACATGGTCTCGGCTATAAGGAAGAGCGCGTGGCAGGAGGTACGAAGTACGTGCTTGACCATTGCCCGTTCAACGACCAGCATAAGCACAAGGATGCCGTCATCTTTCAAAGAGACTCCGGTGCTATCGGTTTCCTGTGTTTTCATAATAGCTGTAGTGGCAAAACATGGCGCGACGTTCGATTGCTCTTTGAACCTGATGCTTACAGTCATGCAGAGCAGCCGATTCCTCAGATGTATAAGCAGACCATGCAGCCGCAGGTTGTTGCACCAGCCCAGCCGTTGGTGCAGCAGGAGGGTAAGGGGCATATATGGCTTAAGATGTCTGACATCAGGAAGCCGAAGATAGACTTGGCTGACTTTATTCCGTCTGGCATACCTATTATTGACAAACGTGGTCTTGGCTGGCGAAGAGGTGATGTTACTATATGGAGTGGTTTTCGTGGTTGTGGAAAATCTTCTCTTCTCAGCAATCTGATACTGAATGCATCAGACAAACAATACAAGAATGCGATATATACTGGTGAATTGCTCGATGTGCAGTTCAAACAATGGCTTTATCTTCAGGCCGCTGGCAAGCAGTATAATAAGAAATACGGACAGAGCGACTACTACTATACTCCAGACAACATAGCAGATAAGATAGATAAGTGGTTAGACAAGTATGTATGGCTGTTCAACAACAAGTATGGTGACAACTTCATGCAGATTAGCGAACAGTTGAGGCGCTTGAAGGAAACAGAGGATCTAGATGTTGCTTACTTCGACAACTTGATGGTTCTTAATTATAGGGAGCTTGACCAGGATAAATATGAGCGACAGGGTATTTTGTTGCAGAAATGCGAAGATCTTGCAAAAGAACTCAATATTCACATTCATATTGTTGCTCACCCTAATAAATCGTCAGGATTTATCCGTGTAGATAATATCAGTGGTAGCGGTGACATCAGTAATAAGGCCGACAATGTTATGCTTATGCATCGCATTAATCAGGATTTTAAGAATAATGCGAAAGGTATACTTAGCAGTTTTACCTACAATGATATACTTTCAAGCGGATGTACTAATGCTATTGAGGTCGGTAAGTTCCGTACTAAAGGGAGTCTTGTTGGAGAGTTTGCTAAACTGTATTTTGAGATGGAAAGCAACAGACTAAAGAACAGTCAGACTGAAAGCATTATTTATGCATGGAGCGATGACATGATACATGAATCAGATTTGCCTTTTGATGCTCCAGACAATTCAGAATTACCATTTTAACAACATAAGCTATGATAACAGAATGCTACATTAAGGGACGCTTCGACTACAATGTAGGGAAGTGCGCCGTGGTGATTACCGAGGATGTTCCGAAAGGCGAGGAGAAGAAGGTGCTGCACCAAGTGGCGTGGCGGGTGCCTGAGTCGTGGGAGTACAACGGAGAGACCATAGTGGCCGACCAGTTCAACTGCGAGATTCTTGCCGCTACGTATGCCATGCAGTGGTGCATGAACAACCACAAGCAGCTGGTGAACATCTACGCGAATACGACTACATGCCAGAAGTGGTATCTGCGTCGTGAGTTCCCAGAGAGCCGCAAGGCATCTGCACAGGCATACATCGACATGCTGGATGCGTACAAGAAGGCGCTGGACGAGCATGACGGGACGGAAGTCGTTGACCGTTTGTTTGTCGAGTACATCAAGAAGGACGACAAGAACGTCTGGAACTGGCTTGTGAACGACATTGCATTGAACGTGAAATAAAAAAATAATATCTATGGAAAAAGAACAGGAATTGGAGTTCAGAACCGACTATTCTGAACTGAAGATTACGGGAGTGTTAGACTATGAGAAGTACAAGACTCTGGCAAAGCATGAGCTTGGAGAATTCATCAAGCGCGATACTGAATCGGCTGCTCGCAAGTTTGTGAGCGCAGAATGGATGAACAATGTTAACGTCATTGCCGAGTATGTTGTAATTGACAGTTACTACAAGGTTCGTGAGAAGGTGCTGGCTCAGCTGGTATATACCCACGAGAAAGGTGCTTACGTCAATGGCGTTATGACAACAAATTGTTAAACTTAAAAACGATAATTATGAAAAGTCTGTTATTTGACAGCTGGAAGCAGTGGTTGATCTGCTTTGCGGCAGCATGGAAGAGTTTCCTCTGGGGAATCGTGAGAATCATTTCCGATATATTACTCGGAATCGTAAGCATCTTTGTATGGCTGTGGAAGTGTGCCGTGCGTTGGGTAGGCAAATACCCGCAGATAGCACTTGGCGCTTTCATCGTCATTGTCCTTCTTATCTGGCTTCTGATGTATGCAAGCAAGAAGGCTACGGAGAACGGCCTGACGGCGCAGAGAGACAGCATAGCGTGGCAGTATCAGAACTTCAAGGAGACGCACGGCTATGAATGAGGAGGAACTGAGACGAGAGATAATCCGCGAGCAGCGCATCCACGATGGCAGGGTAGAGGCAGGTATCTCTCCTGTTCGCCATCGCCTGCGCTATCCGTATCTCTATCCCTTTGGTGATGAAGACGAAGAAGAGGAGGGCGATAATGATGAGGAACTGTAAGGACGGAGAATACTACTATGCTCCATACAGGAGACGATGGGGCATGTGGCAGTGGCACGACGACGGCAACGGAATAGGTCATGGCGAGTTCGTCATGGACTTCGACAGCCGCGACGCTGCGGTGCTGGAGGTGTACAAAAGGAATGGTTGGAAGTTGAAAAACAAATAATATAACGGTAATATGAACAGTGGCGTAATAGAAGAATTTGAAAAGAACAGGTACGGCATCAACATCAAGAAATGCTGTGCATCGTGCCTGCATCATACGGACGGTTCGAAGGAACACCTTCGGTTGTGTAACAGATACGGTATAGAGAATCCTCTGGACTATCTCTGCGTAAAGGGGTGGGAGATGATGCGACCAGGCGATCCTCCCAAGCCGGGCGAGATAAACCTTCAAAATGCTGGTCGTGGCGACGGTATGGTCAAGAAGCCTCAGTACATCAAGTTTGTACTAGACAACGGCCCTGGCCATGCTGACATGTACGAGCGGCAGTATGGCAGCAGGTATCTAACTAAGAAATAGTTTTAGCCAACATTTTTATTAACATTTAAAACAAAAAGTTTATGAGACAGAAAAGTGGAAAGTATTTCGAGGTCGTGGTGGCCTTCGAGAAGATGGGTGAGGACGGTCTGACGAAGAAGACCAAGGAGACCGTGGTGGTAGAGGCGTTTTCACTCGGTGAGGCCGAGACGATGGCTTTGGAGGAGTATGCTTCCGTGGCTACAGGTGCTCCTGAGTGTGTGAAGGCCGGATTGGCTTCCTACAAGGAGATTTTCTTTGCCGACGAGGGCGACATCTTCTACAAGGCCAAGGTGGCGCTCATTACGCTGAGCGAGGCCACTAGTAAAGAGAAGCGTACCAACGTGTACTACCTAACTAATGCTCCCAGCATCGAGGCAGCGCGTAAGAACATCGTGGAGGCTTACAAGGACTCAATGGTTGACTACGTGATTGCCAATATCGGCGAAAGTAAGGTTGTTGAAGTGTACGAGAAGAAATAAGGACTTGTGCTATGAAGACGAAGAAGCTCTTCTACGCCGTATCTGCACGAGGACAGGGCGTAGTGTTTATCGAAAAACCAGAAAGAGTTGAGAAGATTGGAGTATGGGCAGGAAAGATAGAGGGGTGCTACTGCTCTGTCATTGCTGATATGGCTGCGGAAGGTCTTCTGCGTCTTCCGCTAATGACTTATAGTGACGAACCCATTGAACTAAAACTGACTGTGAGCTATGGATGACTGGCTTGTGAGTGTCGTTAAGGACGGAAAGGTTAGGGAGTTGTACTTTTCACACGATTTGCGCGAAATGGTTGCTATCCGTGCCTTGCACCCTGGCAGCAGCTTTGAAACTTGCCGCATTGGAGTAAGACAACCTCAGCAGGCCGAGTTTGTACCCAGCAAGAAACTACGAGGAGGCAGGCCGGGCAACAAGGCATGGGCTAAGCGTATAGTGTGCATCGAAACTGGCGAGACATGGCCTACTGTCATTGAATGTGCAAAGGCTACTGGACTGCCTACGTGGAGTCTCTATAAGAGTGTGCATAATGGTAATGATGTAAGAGGATTTCACTTTGTGGTTGCTAAAAACAATAATGTAATTGATGATGAGACAAAATGACGAAGTAATCGAAATACCAAACGGACTATCGGAGGAAGTCGCTATAACCATCAGCAAGGCAGGTATTGCAGGACTTGATGTCGAAAAGGCAGAAGAACTCGGAGCTATCGACCGCATCAGCTATATGCTGTGCTTGATGCACGCCTGCATATCGGCGGCCTATCGCGTGTTCGGACAGGTTGACTGGATGCTGAACATGCTGCATGGGCGCAAGCACCTTATCAGCCGGACGTGCAACCAGTTTGAGAAGGATTTTACCAGCTTCCTTAACTTTTGGAGGCAGCAGGGCTTTCAGTCTAAGGAAGGCACACTGGAGATGAATACCGAGACGGAGCTGCTATACCATCAGGTGATGCGGTGGGCACAGCTTCCCGAGCAATGGTCGCTTGGTGATCCTCAGCATGTGGAGGATGACAGCGACGTTTTCATCAGCGTTGACATGAATGACAGAATTCTGAAATTCCATCGTTCTACTGTCGAGAGTGAGATGCTTTCCGAAATCTCAGAGAAGTGGTGCGTGACGAAGCTGGATGTAAAGACCAAGGAGCAGACAACAATCTATGAGGACATGGACAAGGCAAGTGCTCAGATGTCCGCCAAGCGGTTGAGCAGTGATGACAAGGAGAATATATATACAGCAACGATTCTTCGCACTTTCGATGAGCGCCGTACAGATGCGCTGCCTATGAGGGCTTATCGTGACGGGAATGAGGTTGGCAGAATAGGAAAGGAATTCAAACAAAAGAAATAACATAAAAAATCTAATTTTTACAATTATGGCAGAGAAAAAGAAGAGAGTGCGTGCTACGTTGACGCAAGTGAGAGAGTTGGAAGCAAAGCTGGCAGACCAGATAGAGGGTACGAGCCGACTAGTTAATGACTGTGATTTGTGGCGTGAGAAGTATCAGAAGCTTTTTGCCGAGTACGAGGAGTTGAAGGCCGTGACAAACGAAAGTGAGATAATCCGTAACCTTCGCGACAAGAATATGACACTAGAGCAGTCTAACTCGCTGATGAAAGAAAAATTGGATTCTCTAGACAGCCACATCAAGGTTCTCGAATCTGTCGCCGAAAAGCGAGCTGCTGAGATAGAGCGTCTGAAATCCCGTGGGTTCTGGGACAGAGTGTTTAACAGATAGAATATTATGACGGACAAGGAACTGAACATCAAACTGCGTGAAATGGCGCGTGAGGCCGGACTGTGCGACGAGTGGTATGAGAAATGGGGGGATGATGACACGACAGACGACAATCTGGAGCGTTACATCAAAGGTTTTGATTTTGGGCTAAAGAACGACTGGCCATCATTGGATTTCATTCGTGAGAATTTCCACAAGGAGGACCTTCACCGACATCATATATATCTGGATGAAGAAGTGGAGCTTAACGAAGGTGAAAACGGCTATTACGTTTTTCTTGGCAGTTGCAGTGGCTCGCTTTTGGTCTCTGGCTTTTATGCCATCACCGTCTACTGCCGTCATGACAGCAATATTGAAGTAAAAGCGTTTGACGGTGCTCGCGTGTCACTGTTCTACTACGACCATAGTAGAGGCTCCTGTAAGAGCGACAATTACAGCAGGGTAAAGGTGTTTGACCGTAAAAAACGAGCCTTATGATGAGCTATTACATGTTTTTAGCACCTGAGAAGGGAGAGCCTTACAGGTTTGTGACGGGCATGAGGCGGCAGTGGCTGTTCTGGAAGAAGATAGAATATAGCTACAGGCCAGTGCCAGTTATGGTTGAGGACTATGCACAGCTCGACGGCCTCGCGAAGGCTGCGGAGCGTGAGACGGGGCGCGGCGTGAAGGTGTGCCTTGCCGACAAGATGGATGAATGCTGCGGCGACAACCTCTATTGGGCGGTAAGGGAGCCAGGAGGGCAGGTGATGTACTATACCGGGAAGTGGTATAGCGAGACCCGACGATCACGCGACGCGCATGGTGACAGGGTGGCTGAGACGAGCGGCGACGTCCGAGAGGCGCAGTTGTTCGTGCGGCCTTACTATGCCGACGAGACGTGTCAAATGTTGAACCGCAATGGTTTTAATGCGATGGTTGAATGGGTGTTCGTCAATATGGAGAACGTGTTCCACAAGCCCTGCATCGTCACCCTGTGCGTAAACAAGCGGACGGAAACGGTGCGTTACTTAAAGAGCTATAAGCGTGGCGACCGCCGACTGCGATACACCGACCGTCTGGATGATGCGATGATGCTGTTCCCCGAACAGATGGACGATGTGTACGAGTATCTGAGTTCTAACCACAAAGACCTCAGCTTCACGATGATTGTACGGCCAAAGGCAAACCTTGCGGCCAGTGAGGTGAAGAAGCACGAGAAGGAACTGATACAGCGCATGGCCGCGGACTATTACATCGGGAAGAAACAACGGATTTAAAGGATTATGGAGATTGAACAGATTGAGGACATTGATCTCGAGAAGCTGAAAAAGGACATCGAGGCTGACGAGAATGTGGTGTGCTTCGCGCTCTTCTACGACCGCAAGGGCAAGAAGATGTACTTCGTGAAGCACGGCGACGAGAGTATCATCGACAAGATGGTGAACAAGGCTGCGTACAGCGTTCAAGCGTTTGCGGCGACTATCAGTAAGATTGCATGGCGGTGGCAGTCAGGACACGGGCGGGGGTCTGGAGCCGTAGGCCTTCGGATGTATGATGTATGATGTAAGAGGGAAGAGGGAAGATGTTGGTCTTTCCTCTTCGTTTTTTATCAAGAATTGGAGAATTAGAGAATTATGATAGACTTATTTGGAGAAGTACCGACAAAGGAAATCCCGATGATGCCTGAAGAGTACAAGGGCGACGTGGGGAAAGGTTGCGGATTCACGAAGTCGAAACCGCGAGAGTGGACGGATGCGGAAATCGGATGGATTCAGCAGATGAGATCCGACGGATATAGCAACGAGGAAATCGGACAATCGACGGGACGCACGGCGGTCAGCATCCAGATAAAGCTGAAACGCCTTGGCAAACGTGAGGACACCTACAATGAGCACCACCTACGCGACAAGTACCAATGCAATCGAGAGTTCTACGACCTGCTGAAACCGCAGACGATTCTCGACATGTATTGCGGTGTGAAGTCGTACTGGCGCAACAACTACACGGCAACCGTCACGACCAACGACCAAGACGCTGACATCGAAGCCGACTACCACGAACGGGCAGAAATGCTCATCCATCGGCTCTACTATGAGGGCAACCATTACGACGTGATAGACCTCGACCCTTACGGCTCAGCGTATGAGTGTTTCGACCTCGCAATCAAGATGGCGACAAAGGGGCTCATCATCACGCTCGGAGAGTTAGGGCATAAGCGTTGGAAGCGTCTCGACTATGTGAAGCGATACTACGGCATCGACACGATGGAAGACTTCACGCTTGCACGGCTCGTTGAACACATCGAAATGATAGCCAACCGCAACAAGAAACACCTTGTCCCTGTCATCAGCAGGACATGGGATAGAATCGGGCGTGTTTGGTTTCGCATCGAAGAATTGAAGATAACAGAACAATGGGATTGAAGATAGGACTACTTGATGTTGACGGCCACAACTTCCCGAACGTGGCTCTGATGAAGATTGCCGACTGGCACCGACTGAGGGGCGACGACGTGGAATGGGCGATGCCGATGTTTGGCGACTACGACCGCATCTATGCGAGCAAGGTCTTCACGTTCACGCCCGACTTCGACACGATGCTCTACAAGGCAAAGGAGATTGTGAGGGGCGGCACGGGCTACGACATCAAGTCGAGACTGCCCGACGAGATTGACCGCCACACGGGACTGGCTTACGACCTATACCCGCAGCATCGTTTCAGCGTGCAATTCTACTCACGCGGTTGCATCCGACATTGCCCGTTCTGCCTGGTTCATGACAAGGAGGGCGGCATCCATTCCGTAGATCCTATGGCGTGGAACCCGAAAGCGGAATGGATTGAGGTGCTCGACAACAACTTCTTTGCGGCACCCGATTGGCGCGAGGCCATTACCGACATCCGACGGCAACGTCTGCCCGTGAAGTTCCATGGCGTAGATGTCCGCATCATG
>Ga0310696_10002492_pt1 | contig 24267 bp, 24 predicted proteins | sample AusTroGonzalo_MG_4_FD_203885 | JGI IMG/M metagenome (GOLD analysis project Ga0310696, IMG submission 203885) | Bovine rumen microbial communities from tropical cattle in Woodstock, Queensland, Australia - Gonzalo_02 (v2) (version 2) | ecosystem: Host-associated > Mammals > Digestive system >...
TCAACCCCGAGGCACCCGCGGAGAACTGATGAAAGTCCCAAAGCAGCCCGAGATCAACATCGGGATGATCGGTCACGTCGACCACGGTAAGACGACACTTACCAAGGCTCTCTCTGGAGAGTGGACCGACCGGCACTCCGAAGAATTGAAGAGAGGAATCTCCATCCGTCTCGGGTACGCAGACGTAGCATTCTACAAATGTCCTGAGTGCCAGGGCGCTGCTGCATTCGGTACCGACAAGAAGTGCAAGAACTGTGGTGCAGATGCTGAGTACCTCAGAGCGGTATCCTTCGTGGACGCTCCGGGTCACGAGACCCTGATGGCTACAATGCTTTCAGGTGCAGCCCTCATGGATGGTGCACTCCTTTTGGTCGCGGCCAACGAGAAGTGTCCCCAGCCCCAGACGAAAGAGCATCTCATGGCTCTTTCGATCATTGGTATCGATAAGATCATCATCGTACAGAACAAGATCGACATCGTAACCAGGGAACAGGCAATTGAGAACTACAAGCAGATCAAAGAGTTCGTGAAGGGAACCATCGCAGAGAATGCCCCAATCATCCCGATCTCAGCGAACCGCGGTGTCAATATCGATATGCTCATACAGGCAATCGAAGAGAACATTGTGGCCAAGATTAAGAGGGACACTAAGGCATCGCCTCTGATGCACGTTGCACGTTCGTTCGATATCAACTCGCCTGGTACTAAACCGGCCGATCTTAAGGGCGGAGTCCTGGGAGGAACACTCATCCAAGGTACCCTTAAGGTTGGGGATGAGATCGAGATCTCCCCCGGTAGGAAGACCGAGGTAGCTGGTAAAGCAGTCTATGAGAGGATTACTGCAAAAGTTACATCTCTCGAGGCCGGAGGACGTTCAGTCAAGTCAGTCGTTCCTGGAGGACTCATCGCCATCGGTACGGGATTGGATGCATCCATCACTAAATCAGATGGACTCACAGGAAGGGTCATCGGAGTGCCCGGTGAACTTCCCGAGGTTGTCCACGATTTCAAGATGAAGACAACCCTTCTGGATCGTGTGGTCGGTTCATCTGCGGAGCTCTCAGTCGAGGACATCAAGAGCAACGAACCTCTGATGCTCAGCGTCGGTACAGCCACCACGGTAGGTATCGTCAAGAGTGCCAGGAACGGTTCGGCCGAAGTGGTACTGAAGATTCCGGTGTGCATACTTCCGGGTCAGAGGGTCGCCATCTCCAGAAGAATCTCCAACAAATGGAGATTAATCGGATACGGTATTGTCGATCAGTGAGATCATGCAGACCGTCGTGCTCGACACAAACGCCTTACTCATGCCTTTTGAGATGAAGATGAATCTCGACCTCGCTCTCAGAGATCTTCTGGGCGAGGTCAGGATCGTCGTTCCCGGCCCTCTTGTCGGGGAATTGAAACATATGGATCATCGTTATGCCAAGGCGGCCATCGCATTGGCCCGCAAATATGAGATCATCCCTACCGAGTATACGGGAGACAATGCTGTTATTGAAATGGCAGCCAAGACCGGCGGGTACGTTCTTACCAACGACAAGGAGTTGAGGAGGAGGTTGAGAAAGGAGGGCGTCCCAATCATCATGCTCCGTTCAGGCACTCATCTTGTCATCGATTCCTATCTAGGTGAGGAATAAATCAAACCAGAGGATAGGGTGGCTTTTCTGGTTCGGTTCCGTCGTACGGTTCTCTACCAAGTTCCTTTAACTTGTCCAAAACAAGCTCCTTTCCCTGATTGGTTATCCCGTAGATGGGCACCTTGTTGCCTGCAACCAGATACTTCTCAGGATTTTTATGGTATACGTCTCTAAGTGTCTTTGAAGCGCATGCCGTGATGATATCAAAGAGTCCGAACGCATCATTCGCCTCCTTCTCGGACATACCGGTGGTGTGGACACCGATGATTATCAGGTCGCTTCCGAACATATCTCTCATGACCCAAGCATCCTGCACCGAACAGGTAGTCACTGCAACCTTGTGGTATCCTTTGTCATATGCCAAGCAGACGCCTTCTACCATATCAATCCTGGTGTTTTCGGGATCTATGATATTCTCCGGTCCTATGGCCTCTATCACTTTGGGTATAGGCTCTGTTTCGCAAATGCCTGAGATCCTGCCACCCATCCCCTGTACTATGCATGGATTTCTGATGACCGCTGTCCCGCATCCATCGGCCGCAATAACCGCTGCCTCTATTTTCTTGTTCTTAAGAGCCAGACATAGGATTTCAGATACTCCGAAGGAGATGAAGTTATCCATTTCGGTTTCTCTATTCTCGCAGCACATGCCAAATGTCTTCATGCGGTATTCGATATTCTCCTTGATGGTGTCGGGATTGAGTTCCTTTATACCGCGGTATTTCTCGAACAAGGGACAGTATTTGATCTTAGGTTCGGTCACTTCGATAACTTTACCATCTTCAATGGTCACACGGCTGCGACCCAGACATTCCATCACATGCTTGGACATACTATCCCCGAACTGATGAACGTGGTGTCAGATAATAATGGATTGTGAGCCACCGCCCTTGGAAGGCGGTGGAATGAGTTTCATTCGATGACTTCTACTTTGATAAGTTTGACATCATCAATGGGTCTGTCACTCCTGTCGGTCTGGACTTTGCTGATTTTATCTGCAACGTCCATTCCTTCGAGGACGGTCCCGAATACAGGGTGTGCGTAGGGAGTCCTTGGATCCTCTTTGTCTAGATATGTGTTGTCGACGACATTGATGAAGAACTGGCTTCCTCCGGAGTGGGGTCTTCCGGTGTTGGCCATGGATATGGTTCCTCTCTTGTTCGAGTGTCCCCTTCCGAACTCGTCCTCGATGGTGTATCCAGGTCCACCCATTCCGGTTCCCTGGGGGTCTCCACCCTGGATCATGAAATCTTCAATTACCCTGTGGAAGATGGTTCCGTCATAGAATCCCTCTTTGGCGAGCTTCACGAAGTTGCCTGTGGTGATGGGCATGTCGTCGTGCATCTGAATCTTGATGTCACCCATTGAGGTGTGCATTATTACCGTAGTCATGGATGGGGGATTGCTTCCAGTAGAAATAAGGTTGCTATACGTTGCTTACAAATATTGTCATCTGGATTGTGTTTCAGAGGTTATCAGATGAAAGTATTGTTGGTCAATGGGAGCCCTCATGAGAAGGGTTGCACATACACTTCGCTCAAAGAGGTTGCCGATACACTAGAACAGAACGGAATTTCAACAGAGATTTTCTGGATAGGCAAAGAGGTCATCGGATGTAAGGCGTGCGGTTATTGTAAGACGAAGGGATGCTGCGTCACGGATGATAATGTAAATGAGATTTCGGAAAGGGTTGATGAGTTCGACGGATTCGTGTTCGGGGCACCAGTCTACTATTCGGGGGTTGCAGGTTCGATGAACTCTTGGATGGACCGTTTCTTCTATGTCAACAGCAAGAAGATGAGAGGAAAGGTCGGAGCATCGGTTGTCAATGCACGCAGGGGAGGGAACACCGCTTCTTTCGAGAGGCTCAACCAGTACTATCTGATTAGCGGGATGATTGTTCCCGGTTCCACGTACTGGAACCAGACCCACGGTAATTCCCCGGAGGATGTCAAGAAGGATCTGGAAGGTCTCCAGACAATGAGGATGCTCGGAGCGAACATGGCTTGGATCCTTAAATGTATCGAGGCCGGAAAGAAGGTCGGTGTAGAGATGCCTGCTGCCGAGCAGAAGGTATTCACGAACTTTATTATGCCCAAGGAATGAGGGGGTCAGAGGCTATGCCTCTCCCCCGCTATCGATATCTTGATATCTGCACTCCTATTCTTCGTATCGAGGCGGAAGCTGTAAGACCCTGTACTCTCACGGAACGACAATTTAGGCTCGGTTCCTTCAAATTAAAAAACTAGTCAGGCCTGCGTAGGGACACAAGTGCCCGCCGTCTCACCCTTATCTTCATGTGAATGGTCTTGTACGTCAGCAGGTTATAAAAGGGATAATCAGGTAACGTGAATTAATGTCTGAAGTCTCCATCATCATGGGAAGCAAGAGCGACCTTCCGGTCGCTGAGAAAGCGATCAATATTCTGAAAAAGTTCGATGTTTCATTTGATATAAATGTGGCATCGGCCCACAGAACCCCTCACAGGGTCGAGGAGCTGGTCACCAAGAGCGATGCAAGCATCTTTATTGCGATAGCAGGACTTTCAGCAGCTCTTCCCGGTGTTGTGGCATCATTCACCACCAAACCCGTGATAGGAGTGCCAGTCAGCGGAGCGTTGAATTTCGATGCTTTGCTATCTGTAGTACAGATGCCCCCAGGAATACCTGTAGCTGCTGTCGGAATGGACAGGGCTGATAATGCGGCAACGCTTGCTATCGAGATCCTTTCCATCAAGGATCCAGGACTTCAGGAGAAACTCAAGACATACAGGCAGGAACAGGCCGATAAGGTCCTCGCAGATTCAGACAAGGTGAGAGAAGATGTTGGGTGCTGAGGATTTCATCGAGGAGACAGTAGAGACTGCCAGATCGCTCATAACCGGAAAGGCCATAATCGCATGCTCAGGCGGTGTGGATTCGATGGTCGCGGCCGCATTGGTCCATAAGGCTATCGGGGACAACCTTCTAGCTGTGTATGTTGACAACGGACTTATGAGGAAGGGTGAGACCGAAGAGGTCGAACAGATGTTCAAATTCATGGGATTCAACTACATGATAGAGGATGCCAAGGATGAGTTCTTCAGCGCATTGAAGGGAGTCACAGACCCAGAGACCAAGAGGAAGATCATCGGTGAAAGGTTCATCAGGGTCTTTGAGAGAAGGGCTAAGGATTTTGGTGCTGAGTTCTTGATTCAAGGAACCATCGCACCTGATTGGATAGAGTCCGGTGGAGGAGTTCGTGACACGATCAAATCTCATCACAATGTTGGAGGTCTTCCGAAGGAGATGGGTATGTCGCTTTATGAGCCACTTAGGGACCTGTACAAGGATGAGGTCAGGGATCTTGCAAGGTTGCTCGGCGTGGTAGCTTCCGAAAGGCAGCCGTTCCCGGGCCCCGCTCTGGCGGTTAGGTGTTTGGATGAGGTGACGCCTGAGAACATCGCAGTTGTCCGTGAAGCATGTTTCATCGTCGAGGATGAGATCAGAAAGTATGTCGCTGAAGGTAGGATGGAGATGCCCTGGCAATATTTCGCAGTATTACTGCCATCAAAATCTGTCGGGGTTCAGGGAGACCGCAGAGCTTACGGAAGGACCATTGCCATTCGTGCGGTTGAATCCATCGACGGGATGACTGCAACGTATTCCAACATCCCTATTGATGTTCTCGGTGCGATTTCACAGCGTATCACCAATTCCATGAAGGATTCGGTTAATCGTGTTGTCTACGATATAACGAACAAACCTCCTGCTACCATAGAATGGGAGTAAGCTGGCATTATTATCCAAAGGGGTGTTTACACCCCTGTTTTCAAATAAATTTTTATTAACTTTAACCATTGATGTTAATAATGAAGGTATACGTCATTGACAATGGCAGCCAGTGGACCCATCGCGAATGGAGGGTCCTTAGATACCTCAAGGTGGACACCAAGATAGTACCTAACAATTCGCCGTTCAAGGATATTAGCGATGCGGATGCAATCGTTCTCTCAGGCGGTGCACCCAATGTTGCAACTGAAGCAAAGGCTATGGGTAATAACAGCATCTACATAGACAGGTTCAATGGGCCTATTCTTGGGGTATGTGCAGGTATGCAGTTCATATGCGAGCACTTTGGAGGAACTCTTGGCCCTGGTGCTAGTCCGGAGTTCGGAGCCGTCCCTTTGAAGGTTACCGATAATACCGATCTTTTTGATGGACTTCCTTCAGAATTTAGGGTCTGGGCTTCCCACAACGATGAGGTCAAGACCATACCGGATAACTTCACGGTCCTCGCGCATTCCGACGCGTGTCCCCATGAGGCTGTGCGTCATATGCAGAGACCAATCTACGGTGTCCAATTCCATCCAGAAGTTGAGCATACCGAGTATGGTGTGGATATCTTCAAGAACTTCCTGAAGATCGTTGAGAAGTATAACGCGTGATAGTTCATTCCGGACGATCGTGTTTATGGCAAACCAAATCACTTGAGGAAGGAAGGAAACGACCGTCCGGTTCAGAGGTCTTTAGAAGGGCCGACCTCTGTTCGAGCCCTATCATAATGCTTTCGGAGCAATAGGTTTCGGAGTGACACAATTGCTCGCATTTTTGATATATACTACAGAAATCGAACATTAGTTTATAAAACATATGTATTTAAATAACTTCACATTCAAAAAAATTAATAAATTTTTTAATATCTATCGTTTTATTAATATATTTAGCTAAATAGGAAATTATAATAACAATATTTTTATATTAATTATATGAAGTTATTAATTTTTGATGAAATTTCGTTAGTATTCTTCATTATTTTTCAAAAATATGGAGATAGAATCCATCCATTTGATACATCTTTCTTCATCATTGATACATCGATGGATGTGTTGATCACTCCATCGGGAATGTTTCCGTTTTACATTTAGGACATTTCTTAAGACTGGTGGCAACCATGCAAACTGGGCAGACGCGGTTCGTGCGGTCATCTGATTTCATGTCGGACAGCGTTTTTTCGGATTCTAGCAACATTCTGCTTTCCTCTTCGCGTCTCTTGGAAGCCATGGGTGGACGACAACCGAATTCGTATTTGACGTTTTGCCAGTAATTTGATTTGAATGATTTGGTGTACATATTTTTAGGTCACTTCCTTATATATACAGAGCGATAACGAGCTCATGGCAGATACTTTCGATCAACTGGTAATTCTGGCATCTGATGGTGATGCTGCAGCACAATGCGACTTGGCAGACATCTACTATGATGTATATGATGAGCATTTTAATCCCGAAATGGCAGCGAAATGGTATCTAAAATCTGCGGAGAAGGGAAATGCAGAGGCGCAGTTCCAGATAGCAAGGATGTATTCCTGGGGAGACGGTGTTGAGAAGAGTATGGACAACAGCATCAGATGGTACAAAGCAGCTATCAAGCAGAACCATACCGATGCCATGGTGGATCTAGCCACGATGTATCTGTACGATACCGAGGTCAGGAAGAATAAGGTGCAGGCACTCAAGCTTCTCAATAAAGCATCCGAACTCGGTAATTCGAGTGCACAGTACTTCCTTGGTATGATTTACATAGATGGAGAGGACGCAAAGACTGACTACAAGCTTGCTAAGACCTATCTTGAGAAGTCCGCAGAGGCAGGCAATCCATATGCACAGTTCGAGCTCGCTGAGATGTACTACACAGGTACAGGCGTCAAGAAATCCAATAAGATCGCTTTCAAATGGTATGAGAAATCCGCTGAGAACGGGCATGCTCTGGCACAGTATGCTGTGGCCACTATGTACCTGGAGGGTAAAGGGGTAAAACAGTCATACAAAGATGCCTTCAAATGGATGGAGGAATCGGCCGAGCAGGGCATCAGAAATGCACAGTACGATCTGGCATTGATGTACCACTACGGAACTGGAGTGAAGAAGTCCAACAAGGAGGCGTTCAAATGGATGCGCTTTATCGTGGACGATTTCTTCGAGGAGCTCGACGCCTTCAATGACGAGTTCGCTGAAGAGGAACCCGAACAGGAGGAGGAATGAAGAATAATGCCCGGGTCACCCCGGGCTTTAAACTGTTTCAGAAAGTGTAAACTGCTTCGAAGGGATATTTTCTCAGAATCTTGGATTTGCGCGCTCCGAACGATTTTTGTTCTGATATGAAGCCCACTCTTATCACGTTGCATTCGCAGGATTCGATCTTCTGAATGAGATCCAGCTGTTTGGTCCCATCTTCCAGTGTCTCTCCTACGATGATGACCTTCCATCCTGATTTCAGGGATTTCTTGCAGAAGTTGTTGGAATCATCAGCACAAACTACACAGCTGTTCAGATTGTCGGCGAGGATTCCGCCAAAGAGATGTCCGTATCTGCCGCTGGTGATTATGCAGTCGAAGATCTCGCGGTCAAACATACCGATGAACTCATCAGTGACGGATTTGAATCCTTCCGGATCGGCCAACACGCAGGCGACCTTCTTGACATCGTCGATCTCTGGTATCATGACATCGACTCCAGGTGCATCTCGGCCATAATGGAATCTACCTTGATTATGCATGCATTCTCTACGCGATAGGTCCTACCGGCGCTGTCCATCAGGGAGATGCGGCCTTCCTTGACCTTTGATTTGATTACATTCGTTGCGACGATATCGGAGTCGTCGTGGCCGTTGAGATAAACAGTGAATTCGCACATTTTGAAGCCTCTATCTTTTCCAAACAGTTTTTGACATTCGTTATGTTCCTGACCGCTTTGCAGTCCGGGAAGGCGTCCAGCAGGATCTGGTTGTTCCAGTCCGCATCGATGACGCTGTGATCGTACTCTATCCTGACTGAGAATTCCTCAGGGATGCCGACAAGTGATGATACCTTTTTCACATCATTCTCGGATTCTGATTTGTTGATGACGAGTATGTTATGCTCGATTCCGAGGTTCTTTGCAAGTGTCACCACCTGCCTGGATACCTCTGCGGATTTGGGAGTCGGCTCGGTCATCACTATGTTGCAATCGAAATCCTTAGCCAATCCTCTTCCAAGTATCTCGGGCCCTGCCTGAGAATCAACGAAGGCTATATCGTAGGTGTCGGGGCAAGCATCGGAATCAACGTAGCTCAGAAGAATCTTCATTATGGATATCGCGGAACACAGACAGCCGTTCCCTTCGTCAGGAATGGCACCCATGACGATCACGCGTATTCCGTCGGAATTCACTCTTGAGTATTCCTCTATGATCCTCTTTCCTACAAGCACCGGGTCCTCATCCATGTCATCCAGTTCCTCGTTGATCTCCATCTTGTTCTCCGTGATGGTGGGAACTTCGAGGTAGGGCAGTCCCAGGGTCATGGCAAGGTTCATACTGGGATCCGTATCGAGGACGATGACCTTTTTCCCGGCTCTCGCCATCATGGTAGCAAGGGTGGATATCGTCGTGGTCTTTCCGACGCCTCCTTTGCCGGTGGCGATGACCTTTTGCATCACTGAGCCTCCAATGTCAGAGCCGTGGTGAAGGATGTCTCATCGAATTCGTCGTCGAGCTTCTTGTTCTCGTCAGTGTACTTGGCTATGAACACATGCATGGCCTTCTTCTTCACCGGATATTTGATGATTCCTTCCGAGTCAGTCTTGTACGGTACGAAATCCTCATCATCCTGTGCATAGGTGATGACCTTGGCATTCGCCAGGGGCTTGCCCTCATAGAGCACTTTGAGGATCTCATCCTTTCCAACCTCGAGCGTAGCCCTCTCAGGCATGATCTCCAGGGCAGCGTGCATCACAGATCCTGGATTCACGCCGTCCTTAGATATGATGCGCTTGGCAATCATGTTGAACGCACCGCTATATTTGACATCGGAATAATCCCTCTTGACACCTCTGTGCCAGCCTTCATCATTTGTGACCCAAGTGGAATTGGAATCCACATACATCGTGTATACATCTGCACCTTTGTCTTCGAAGGAGAACAACCATCCGTGAGGATTCTTGACGATCTCCCTGTCGGGATCTTCGGCCCTTCCGTTGTCGTCGTAGAGGAGTACATTCGCGTAGTCCGTGGGCATAGGTTTGTCGGGAACCATGGTGTGTCCGTACAGACCATAGACGCTGACGATGTTGTCTTCTCTAATGATCTTATCGAGCCAGACCTCGTGACCGTAAATCTGTCTGGAATAACTCCTGACGGTCTCGGGATCCATGTTTGTGTGTTCTGATGCCATGGATTCGAGTAATACGAATTTAATATAAGTATTACTTGGTAATATTTAGCTTAAAAAAAGTGTTACTTTGCCTAGAGAACCAACAAATTGACTGATGGCATCCAGAGATACATCGATTCACGCAAACGGTAGGGTCCGTCACACTTATCTATGGTCGTCTATATCCGAAGGACAGTGATAGATTGCTTGGAAAGAAAGCAGATAAGAAGGTCCGCATACTCTTCCTGGACCGCAAGAACGATTACGTTTCCCAGTTGGCGGAGTACTTCACCAACCAGTTCTACGAGGGGATGTACGAGGTCTACAGCGCCGGTTTCGAGCATGATATCATCGATTGCGATCTCATATCCGTGATGTACCAGAACGGTGAGGATATGAGAAGGCAGGTCGCAAAGGACCTGAAGAATGATGAGCTTCTTCCCAAGGATGACAATTACGAGTATGTGGTCTATCTCGAGAAACCCATCTTCGATGAATATTCTAAGAAGTCCCCTTGGCAGGGCAGGCAGATCCTTGCACCGATGATCGCAAGGGAGGATTTCACAGCTACCGACGATGCGGAGCTCTACGATGATTATGTAAGGGTCATCGAACAGGTCAAGGCATGGGTCAAGGAGAATCTGGCAGATCCAAAGAAACTCTCGGAACTGGTATCGGCATGATCCCGGTGATCATCTACGACAAGTGCCAATGCGACCCTAAGAAGTGCACTGCCAAGCGCATGCTGAAGTTCAATCTGGGCAAAGAGGCCAAGACTCTCGGAGCCATACCGAAGGGTTCGATAGTTCTTTCTCCCTTTTCCGATAAGGCCATGTCCCCAGCCGATATCCATGCGGCCAGGAAGGGATTGGTGGTCATGGACCTCACATGGACCAATATAGACGAGTTCCCTAGGCTGAAGAACGTCGAGGAACGCGCATTGCCGTATCTCTTAGCATCGAATCCGATCAACTGGGGCCGCCCGATGGAACTGAACAGTGCAGAAGCTGTGATGGCTGCGTTGTACATCCTGGGCGAGAAGGAACAGGCAGCGGAATTCCTGGGAAGGTTCAACTGGGCACCTGAGTTCATGCGTCTGAATGGTGAGATGCTCGAGGATTACTCCAAAGCGAAGGACAGTACTGAAGTTGTCCGCATCCAGAACGAGTATCTCGAATCCATTTTAGGTCCTGACCGTCAATCGGAATGATTCATCGCTGATTTTGTTAATAAAAGTCAATTACGACTAAACATCATCGTTATAATGTTCCGATGACCAATACGTCTTGCATTCTGCAGGAGATAATGAATTGATGAAGATACGCAAATCGATAGATAGGTCGCAGAGGGTTTCGAAAGCAACCGGGTTGTCTATGTAGCGGATTTCAGCTCTATGGGAGCAATCCTGAACAGCATCTCTGCCCGCCCATCTAGATATAGTAAAATACCTAGTTTCATCTACTACGTCGTTGCGCATGAAGGATGAATTGTTATCGATGATTTGGGAATCCATCGGAGACGATAGGCTCTCTACCAGGGATGCCAGTGCGAGACTGGACAGTCTGTTCGGTTACCGTTGTCCGGATGATCTGGCCAAGACTCTTTCCAAATATCGCAAGGAAGGGAAGATCAAGGGCGAGATATCCATGGACGTTGGAGGATGGGTCTGGTGGGTCGATGACGAATGCCGTTCCAAGGGGGAAAAGGAATGACTTATGAGGATAGTGAGATCGAGAAGCTCTGGGAGACGATCTTCGCCACTGACAAGTACCGTGTCATGATAGGCGATATAGCAGACAATTTCCCTCAGAAGAAGAGTGTTAACGTCGATTATGAGGATGTAAACCTTTATGATGTAGCATTCTCAGCGTATTTACTCGAGGATCCAGACAGATGTATAGACATCGCCAAGAAAGCGGTCATGAATATGGTCCCCAATATCGACCGTCCGGGTCAGGCGATCAATGTAAGGATATCCAATCTTCCTCGCGATGCCAAGGTGGACATCAGGAACCTAAGGGCTGATCATTTAGGAAGATTGGTGGCTGTCGAGGGTCTTGTGAGGAAGGTCACTACCGTAAAGCCCCGTATTACTTATGCGCTTTTCAGATGTGCCAGATGTGGTTCTGAGATATGGGTTCCTCAGACAGGCATGATAATGAAGGAGCCTTTGATGTGTAACAATCCGGATGGAAGTTGCAACAAGCAGGCCACACGTTTCATTGAGGACTTGAAGGCCTCTACTTACATAGATACGCAGAAGATAGAGATCCAGGAGAGGCCGGAAGGTCTAAGGGGAGGATCCCAGCCAGAGAGACTTACTGGTTATGTCGAGGATGATATCGCTGGTTTGGTCACAGCTGGAAACAGTATCACTCTGAACGGTATACTCCGCTCACAGGAGAAATCGGAAAGAGATAAATCAACTGTCTTCGAGACTTTCTTGGATGTCATTTCGATAGAGTTTGAGCAGAATGAATATGATGAGATCCAGATCACAGAAGAGGATGAGAGGAAGATCCTCGCGATGTCGAAAGATCCAAATCTGTACAGCAACATCATCAGATCGATTGCGCCATCCATCTTTGGTATGGATGATGAGAAGAAAGCCATAGCTCTTCAGCTCTTTGGAGGATGCCATAAGGTTATGGATGATGGGACAAGTCTGAGAGGTGACATCCACATCCTCCTGATCGGTGATCCTGGAGTCGCAAAGTCCCAGATTCTCAGATATATGAGCAACCTGGCTCCGAGAGGGATATACACGTCCGGTAAATCCGCATCAGCCGCAGGTCTTACGGCAGCTGCAGTGAGGGATGATTTCGGAGACGGAAGATGGACGCTGGAGGCCGGTGCGCTGGTCCTAGCGGATAAGGGATTGGCATGCATCGACGAGTTGGATAAGATGACTGAACAGGACAGATCATCCCTTCATGAGGCCATGGAGGCTCAGAGGATATCTGTCGCGAAGGCTGGAATCAACGCCACACTTCAATGCAGATGTTCTATGTTGGCTGCGGCCAACCCCAAGTATGGAAGGTTCGAGGAGGAGACCAGCATATACGATCAAATCGAGCTTCCCCCGCCATTGATGTCCCGTTTCGATCTCATCGAGATCCTTACAGACAAACCAGACAAGGTCCACGACGAGAAGCTTTCGTCCCATATCCTTGCAACACAATTGCGCGGACAGGCTAGGATGTTACCCGAAGGTGCGGACATCGAAGGTATTGATGTTGAGGAGATTCTCAAGGAGACCAACTCAATCAAACCCATCTACGATATAGAGACACTAAGGAAATATGTTGCATATTCCAAGCGCATCGTACCGGTCATGACTCCCGAGGCTAACAAAATCATACAGGACAGTTTCCTCAGGATAAGGAAGCTGGGAAGCGGTAATTCCGTCCCTATCACAGCAAGGCAGTTGGAAGGATATGTACGTCTTTCGGAGGCTTCAGCGAAGATGCGTCTCTCTAGCAGGATCACCGAACAGGATGCCAACAATGCCGCGGAGCTCATCGAAGCATATCTTAACAGGATCGCAGGAAATGGCGACGGTACCTATGATATCGACAAGATTTCCACGGGAATATCGTCCAAAGACCGTAACAAACTGGACATCATCCGTAACATAATGATTGAGTTCGGGGAGGGCGGACTGAAGATGGAGGAGATCCAGATTCACGCGTCCTCCAACGGTCTAAGTGAGAGTGAGGTGGAACGTGCTGTTAGGACCCTCAGCGACGGAGGAGAACTGTACAAGAGCCCTGCAGGGGTTTACAAGAAGGCCTGATGATATGTTCGTGAAGATACACAGGAATGAACGTGATACGATTCTTGCAGCGTGTGATGAGGATCTTGTCGGAAGGACGTTCAGAGAGGACAACAAGAGATTGGACGTCAGTGAGATATTCTACAAGGGCGAGGCTGTCGGAAGGGATATGCTCGTCGAGAGGATGAAGAATGTCACTATCATGAATCTCGTAGGAGATGAAGTGGTCACCATCGCCATCGAGGAAGGCTATGCTTCGGAGGATAGTGTGATCGAGGTGGATGGCGTCAAACACGTTCAGGTCGTGTTACTCTGAATTTCTGTGTCAAGTGCGGTCGCGAATGCGTCGAATCACTGGACGGTCTTTGCATAGACTGTTGGTTGGACGGCCGCAGCTTGACAGAACTTCCCCATCATGTCGATCTAAGGGTCTGTACCAATTGTGGGGAATACTTATTCGGGGACAGGTGGCTCAAGAAGGATGAGATCACGGCAGTCCTTGATGCTGCCGTGAACGCCCTGTCAGTGATACGTGACGCCAAAGTCGTGGATATCGAGACATCGTACGAGTGCCAGGATCCTTACGTTTACGTTGTCCATGTATACACCAAATGCGATGTCATGGGCTATGAGGCAGAGGATGAGGCTTCTACCATAGTACGTATCAAGAACAACGTGTGCAAGAGGTGCTCCAGACAACTGGGCAGCTATTACGAGGCCATCCTTCAGATACGTACCGGTGCCAAAGGTTCTCTAACCCCAGAGCAGAGGGAAGAATCCCTGGCTTTCACAGAGGATTATGTTAACAGGGCGGCCCAGACCAATAAATCATTGTTCATAACCAAGATGGAGATCGTCACCGGAGGGGTGGATGTCTACCTGTCATCCATTTCATTGGGAAAGAATCTGGCAAAGGAGTTCTCTGAACGCTACTGTGCAGAGACGAAGGAATCTCCTAAACTGGTGGGACAGACGACCGATGGTCAGGATATGTACCGTCTGACCTATCTGGTGCGTCTCCCGGAGTATCATCAGGGCGATGTCGTCATATTCGAAGGTAGATACTGTAAGCTGACACGTGTTTCTGGCAATGGCGGACGTGTTCTGGACCTGATGAACTTCAGGGAGAAATCCGTCAGGAAATCGGATATGACGGAGATCAAACTATATGAGAAGGCCGACGATCTGAAGGAGACCACAGTGATCAACGTTTCAGGATCCGAGATACAGGTGCTTCATCCCGATAATTACTCCACAGTTGATCTGAGGATTCCCGAGGGGTTCGAAGCGGGTGACACGGTGTATACGGTCATAATAGACGATGTTCTGTATCTGGTCCCGTGACCCTTATCAAAATATACCAGTCATAACCTCCTGTCGGTCATGATAAAACTGCCTGAGCCCGTCGAGGATGTTGTCGTTAATCTTTTGCGTCTAGCGAATACCAAACTGCCCGAGGACATCGGATGGGCGATGGAGGCCGCTTCCGGTTGGGAGCAGAATGAGATAGCCTACACACAGTTGGGCGCTATCATGGACAATGTGAAGAAGGCGGAGCATATAGGCAGGCCGATGTGCCAGGATACTGGGATACCGGTTTTCTACGTAAGGGGCAAGTTCGATTCCTCTATCGGAAAGGATATTGCAAAAGCGGTCGAGAGGGCGACAAAGGAGATACCTCTTAGGCCCAACACGGTCGATCCTTTGACACGTGAGAACTGCGGTTCCAACCTAGGCCCGGGCATGCCTATCATCCATTATCTACCGACTGATGATGATTTTATGGAGATTACGGTGCTTCCGAAGGGAGCTGGATCGGAGAACATGACCCGTCTGGCGATGCTCAACCCTGCCGACGGTATCGATGGGATAAAGAGATTCATCATAGATTCAGTCCTGGATGCTGGTGGCCGCCCATGTCCCCCCACCATCGTGGGTGTTGGCATAGGAGGGACATCAGATGTCTGCGTGGCCATGGCCAAGGAAGCTCTGTTGGTACCTTTGGATGAGGAGAATCCCGACCCTGTATTGAGGAAGCTGGAAGAGGATATCTTCGTGGCATTGAATGGTTCCGGTCTTGGCCCGATGGGATTGGGAGGATCGACCACATCTCTGGGAGTCAGGATCAAGAAGTGTGCATGTCATACGGCAAGTCTGCCAGTGGCTGTGAACATAGGCTGCTGGGCTACACGCCGCGCATCCGCAAGGATTACGGATGATGGCGTGAAGTATTCCCAGGGGGTGAAATTCTGAAGGTGCTCAGGACGCCTCTCAGTATTGAGACGGTACGTTCATTAGAATTGGGGGAGACCGTTTTTATCAGCGGATTGATCATTACTGGTCGCGACGAGCTGCACATCCGTGCACTTCAGTATCTGGAAGAAGGAAAGGATGTGCCCTCTGATATGTATGAATCGGTTCTGTTCCATTGCGGACCGATAATGCTCCAGAGGGATGATGGATCGTGGGCGGTCATTGCAGCGGGACCTACGACATCTGCCAGAATGAACAAGCTGGAACCAGATTTTATCAGGAAGTTCCATGTACGTGCCATAATAGGCAAGGGTGGAATGTCCAAGGATACCATAGATGCCATGAAGGAATGCGGATGCGTTTATTTGGCAGCAACCGGTGGAGCGGCCATCAGTCTGGCCGAGGGTCTCAGGAAATGTGTGGGTCACGAATGGCTCGACCTCGGGATGGCCGAGGCCATGTGGAGATTCGACACCGAGAAGTTGGGCCCGTTGGTCGTAGCTATCGATTCTAAAGGTAACAGCCTTTATGAGAAGGTCAATTCCTCACTCGTCAGGCTTTGAATCGTCGCCAAGCTTCTCACGGGGTTTGAGATCATTCACAACGTACAATCCATCGACCTTCTCAGGCCTTCTTCCAAGATATATGGTGATCAGTGCCAGTAATACCACTATTACTATTCCGAGGACCGCAATCGTGTGAGAAAGGTCCATACCGAGGAATACAGAGTGATCCTTCTGAGTGATGATGATGTTTGTGGGCATCTCCGACGGTGTGACTTCCTTGGACCAGTTATTGAATCCATAGGCTGTGACGCTCATTTGGTAAACAACCCCCTTTGATACAACCAGGCTGTAGTTTCCATCGGAGTCGGTCGTTGTTTTGAGGGTTATCATGTCTGTGCTAAGCGAGACATCTGCATTCTTGACCGGGGTCTCGTCACCGTTTATCACTGTGCTGACATTTCCGAATACCATCGCGCTAGTACGGGAGATCAATGCCGTGAATCCGTCTCTGTCGTAGAGGTTGTGTACACCGCCGACTTGTGATGGTGAATCGCCTAGATCGATCTCATAGAGTCCGGATTCACCGTATGCGAACAGTTCTGAGCATACACCCTTTACTGTGAATTCCTCCATGGTAAAGGAGATGAATCTCACGTTGTCGTTGTATCCGACTTCGAACTCGCCGTTTTCATCGGTCACATCGGAATCGAACTTCGTGATGTCGGAAGAACTCCAGGTCCATGTAGTTACAGTCACTCCGGCGATGACTGTACGTTCCTTGTCGGCAGGTATGTCGAAGATTATCCCGTGAAGTGCGGTGACTTCGCTTTGAGGATCATCACCATCGGCATCGGATACATCGGGGACTACGACCATGAATAAAGAAAAAGCCATAAGGCAGGCCATTGTGAGACCGAGTATCCTTCTGTCCATGAGGGTCGTCATCGCTTTCAATAATATAAGTAGAAGACGTTGGAAAACAAAGAATCGGTCTTTTTAGCTGTCAGCGTAGGAAAAATGGTCAATATAGTTTGTCGATGAGTTGTCACTATACGCCAATGCCGTACAATAAGTGTTATATTGTATTACCAGATAGTCTGAACGATTGTTCCTATGGTTGAGAAAGTAGACAGGACATACAGTAAGGATGAAGTCATGGGCATGATGGAGCCGCTCATCTCCACTTGGTTCAATGAGAGATACCAAGATCTTACCATCCCTCAGGCGAAAGCTATACCTGTCATTCACCAGAGGCGTAACGTATTGGTATCGTCACCGACGGGTTCGGGAAAGACTCTGACGGCCTTTACCAGCATCATCAACGAGCTCACCCGTTATGCGAGGGAAGGTACCCTTGAGGAGCGTGTCTACTGTATCTACGTCTCGCCGTTGAAAGCACTGGGTAATGATGTCAATCGTAATCTGAACACTCCGTTGGCAGAGATGAGGGAGGTTGCGGAGAGGCATGGAATGAATATTCCGAATATAACCGTGGCAGTAAGATCGGGGGACACATCGCAGACCGAGAGACAGAAGATGGTCCGCCACCCGCCGCACATCCTTATCACGACGCCGGAAAGCCTGGCGCTGATTCTCGCCGCACCCAAGTTCAAAGACGCGTTCAAGAAGGTCGAATGGGTCATTCTGGATGAGATCCATGACATATGTGATTCCAAGAGGGGGGCGTTCCTGTCATTGACATTGGAGCGTCTGAGGAATCATTGCGAGAATGACTTCGTCCGGATCGGATTATCGGCAACATTGGCACCCATCGATGCCATCGCATCATATCTGGTGGGTTGCAACCCGGACGGTTCTGTCAGGGATGTGGCTCTAATCGAATCGGGATCGAAGAAGACATTGGACCTTCAGGTGATCTGTCCTACAAACGATCTCACCACGCTGTCGTCCGACATCGTCAACTCGATGATGTATGACACCTTGAAGGAATTGATAGAATCGCATGACACTACACTGGTCTTCACCAACACCAGGTCAGGAGCGGAAAGTGTCGTCTACAAGCTGAAGGAGAGGGGTCTGGAGAACATCGAGGTCCACCACAGTTCTCTTGGAAAGGAGACCAGGATGGACGTCGAGGAACGTCTCAAGCACGGTGAGATAAAGTGTGTCGTTTCCTCGACATCTCTGGAACTCGGAATAGACATAGGTTCTGTGGATCTAGTGTGCCAGATAGGTTCACCCAAGTCGGTCGCAAAGGGTCTGCAGAGGATAGGAAGAAGCGGACACAGCTTCGGAAAGGTCGCAAAGGGAAGACTTCTGGTCTTCGATCCGGACGATCTGGTGGAATGCGCTGTTATGTGCCGTGCGGCACACAGAGGGGACATAGACCGTGTAGGTATCCCCGAGAACTGTCTGGATGTCCTGTCACAGACCGTTGTCGGAATGAGTCTGGACAATAGGTGGGATATCGACGAAGCGTATGACTTAGTGAAAGGGTCCTACTGTTATCGCAACCTTACCAAAGAGAGCTTCATGGAGGTCATCCGTTATCTCGGTAGCAAGGATGATTTCGAGGGAGTCTACTCCAAGATATGGTACGACGAGGAGGAGAATGTCTTCGGAAAGAAGAAGGGCTCCCGTATGATTTACTTCATGAATCTCGGTACGATCCCGGAGGAAGCCAATTACCGCGTCATAACCAATCATGGTTCTGTGGCCGGAGAACTATCAGAGAAGTTCGTCGAGAGGCTGTCGCCAAGGGATGTGTTCGTTCTGGGAGGCCGTTCGTTCGAGTTCGTACGTTCCAAAGGTATGACTGCTTACGTCAAAGAGGCCAATGGAAGGAAACCGACCGTCCCGTCATGGGCGGGGGAGATGCTGCCCAGAAGCTTCGATCTCTCGATGGATGTTGCGATATTCAGACGTGAGATGTCTGACAGGATCCAGCAGGATGAGCGGTCAGCCATTAAACAGATCTCGGAGGAATTCGACGTCGATGAGGGTTCCGCCAGGAGCATTTACTCATACTTCAAGGAGCAGGATGCGGTCGCCGGGTTCATCCCCGACGACCGGAAATTGGCGGTCGAGGAGTATATCGACCCTTCGGGCAACCAGAAGCTCATCTTCCACTTCCCGTTCGGACGTAGGGTCAACGATGCGCTGTCCCGCGCGTACGCATATAGGCTATCAAATATGCTGGGAGCGAACGTTTCGGTCACCATCTCTGATGACAGCTTCATGTTGGGATGTCCCAGAACATTCGAGATAGACAAGCTGCAGGGCCTCATCCATGGAGGCGAATTGGAGACCATATTGAGGAAATCGCTCAAGGATTCCGAGATTTTCAAACTTAGATTCAGACACACGGCGGCCAGGAGCTTCATGATCCTCAGGAATTACATGGGCCGTCCGATCTCCGTCAACAGACAGCAGATGAGATCCGCCTATCTACTAGAGGCATTGGGCAACATGGAAGGCGTCCCCGTAATAGAGGAAACGTACAGGGAGGTCATGGAGGACGACATGGACATCAAGAATGCCAAGTATGTCCTCGATCTGCTCGATATCGGCGATATGGAATTGAGCCTGATCCACTACACTGGCACTCCTTCGCCTTTCGCACATTCGGCCATATTATCGGGATTCTCTGACATCGTTCTCATGGAGGACCGTTCCGCACTGCTCAGGGAACTGCACAGGAAGGTCCTGTACCGTGCATTAGGGGATTCGGTCAAGGAGTTCGAGTTCGAGGAGGACCAGATAATACCATATTACGCTCAGAAGCCCACTCGTATCACATGCAGGGCGGACATCCCCGTACTTCTCAGGGAGACCGGACCACTCCAAGCGCTCCGCGAGCGCGGAAGAAACATCTACACTTACACCGACGAGGACAGGAAGGTCATCGACGGGTGGATCAGGGAGCTGATGCATGAAAGGATCATATCAACAGTCTTCTTGGATGAGCCTCATATAATGGTCACAGAAGAGATACCGTACTATGCCAAAGCTACACGTAAGGTCCGTGAGATGAACGAGACGGACAATGATGTGTACGGATGCATATCCGTCGATACGCCCATGTCCGAGATCGTGGAGAAACTGGAGATCAGCGAGGACATGGTCATCAGATCCATCAGAAAGCTGGAATCCATGTACATGATAGCAAGGACCTACCTATTGGCCAATAAATGGCTGTTCTCACGCGTCGAGTATCCAGATGTCGACGCCGATGAGGCCGCGGACCGCATCGTGATGAGGTTCCTGGAATGTTTCGCTCCAGCTTCGGTACAGGAAGTATCCTATGCGCTGTCGATGACCGATGAGGAGGCCCATAAGTCATTGGAATCCTTGGTGGCCAACGATCTTGTGGTCAAAGGGAGGTTCTTGGTCACCGAGAACGACCAGTACATGCTCAAGATCGACCATATGAGGCTGAAGGCGGGGAAGAGCAACATATTCAGCTATGATGCGATCGAGCGCTACAGGCTGACAAAAGGTCAGCATTTCGATTCGATAACTGATTTCTTCGAGTTCCACGGTTCGGCAGGGAGCGAGCTCGATGTCTACAACAGGGTTGAGAACTTCGACCTTAACGAATGGTATGACATGCGCAGGGACGGAATAATCCAGCTGGGGCGTTTCGTCAGAGGTAAGGTCAGGTTCGTGATGAGCGATGACGCAGACCGTTATGCGGCCATAAAGGTGGACGAGACCTCTCCGGAGGACATCGATCTGTTGAACATCATTGACGGAATGGGAAGCGCCACACTCAGGCAGCTGGTGGCGGAGACAGGCAAGGACAAGGATGTTGTACGCGATTCGGTGATGCGTCTTGACCGTTCGCTGCGTGTCATCAGGGCATTCAACGAGAAGGAAGACTGGGGTACCGAGAACACGTACGAGGTGTTCCATCCCGGGGAGGTCCAGGGCGATCCGGCCAAGGATCTGGTCGCCAAGGCCATCAGAGCATACGGTCCAATTCCGCCCATGGCGCTGCGCTATATGGTGGGCGTCCCGTTGGACCTCATCGAAAGTATAGCCGCAGAGATCGGAGCCGTCACTGTTTCGGTAGGTGATGGACAGACCCAGATGTACGTCATGAAGGACGAGGTCCCTCTTCTGGACTCTATTCCGGAGACGGATTACGAGATGAGGATCCTGTCACTGTTCGATCCTGACCTTGGTTCCAAATGGGCCGAGATCGCCGCGCGTTACGGTGATAGATGGATCTACCCGTTGGTGAGAGGTACGGTGATTGTGGGTGCCCTGGAGATTTGGGAGATGTCAGGCTGTGTCGAGATACGCTCCATGGATATGGACGATCCATCGATGCTGCCAGAGGTCCTCAAGGCAGTGGACAATATGATGGGATTCTACCATCAGAAAGGCATCGACATCGTGCGCATCAGGGAGATACTGAGTACCGACGTATCGGAGCTGGACGAGGAGAAGGTCAGCATCCTGGAGAATTCCGGTTACGTCATGGTCAACGGTTTCTACGCTAAGGGTGATTTCGATCCCTGGACGATGACGGAGGAGCAGATGATCTCCTACGTGTTCTCCAAGCAGAGGGTCGGCAAGACAAACAAGTATCCGACAGTGGCGGAATGTGTAGCTACAAGAGGCTACATACGCGGTGACCAGGAGGTCTTCACTCGTGTACAGGAGAAGACTATGATGAAGAAACAGATGGAGAAGGGATATCTGATGAAGATGTCCTTGGCCCCTCCGTATCAGGGTTACACCGATTCGGATCATGCATCGATATTCAGAGCGCACAAGGGGTACGTTCCAGTCGATGATGCGAAGACAATCGTGGCCCTCATCGAGAAGAAGCAGCCCATATCCAAGAAGCAGATAATCCTGGATTCGCCGCTTTCGCAGGAACGTACAACGGAGATTTTCAACGAGCTCAACAAGAATTCGTACATCTATCAGGATTCCGATTCCAATTACAGCATAGTGACAGAGATCAAAATGAGTCAGTTCGAGGCCACGAAGGAGATAGCAAAGATGCATCTTCGCGATTTCGGTATATTTTCGGCGGAGGACATGTCCATGTTCCTTGCTAGCAGGATGTCAGTCACAAGGGCGGTCCTGAGGGCGCTGGAGCAGGAGGGTTTCGTCAGGAAGGGATTCTTTGTCAAGGACGATCCGACACTTAGATGGATGATTGCCGAGGATATAGGCAATCTTCATAGGAGGGCAGGGGACTCGTTCATCCTCAACTCGCAGGACAATCTCAATGTCTACCTGAGGGATATGATTAAGACCGATACTGGAACGACCAGATCCGTGATAATCGCCAACAACAAGGTCATAGGGTCTTTCGTGGGGAAGATATGTGCGTCTGGTGCCAAGGTGGAGGAGTTTACAGGCAACGACCGTGCCACCCGTATGCTAAAAGAGGCGGCCCAGTCCCTGGGTCTGAGGCTGGATTCGCAGAGGCAGAGGGATGATGAGGACTGGGATGTCTCCGAGTTCTATACCAAAGTCAACATGGGTGCCTGATAGGAAAGGGGTAGAAGATGAAGATCCCATGCGAAGTGGTGGTTTGGCATGTATTGCCGGTTATACGCAAGGAACTGGCCAATGAGCTTGTAACCGTCCATAATGTAACACAAGCGGAGGTGGCTAGGAGGTTCGGTGTCACGAACGCTGCCGTGTCCCAATATATCAGGAAGAAAAGGGGCGAGAGCTCCGCTATTGAGCAATGTCCTTCCTATCCGGTGTTTCTCAGTTCTGTAAAAGAATCAGCCAATCGCATTGCAAGCGGTGGGGCCACCATAGAGAACGAGACGTGCCGCTTGTGCAATATCGTAAGGACCAGTGGACTTCTGGCAGAGATATACGAAGTGGTAGCCGGCGAACCGTTGGTATCGTGCGATAATTTCGGGACCAGTGCTGGCATCAACGAGAAGGCATGATCACTGGTCGATGAAATCAGCGTGATAGAGGAACTCTTGGGCGTATCCAGCATATTCTCCGAATTTCTTTCTTCCATACTCTGAAACGGTGCTGTAGCTTCCGGTGATGCCATACATGTTCTCCATGACCTTGGAGATACGAGCATCTATAGGGAACGCTTCCATATGTTCGAAGGCGAATAATGCGACGCAATCGGCCACTTTCGGGCCGACACCGTTGATCCCTTGGAGTTCTTTTACACACTGTTCATAGTCCATATCGGTGAAGGATTCCACATCCAGTTCACCCGATTCGACACGTTCGGCCAGTGTGATGAACCTCTGTTCTCTGAAGCCCAATCTGCATTCACCGATGCATTCAGCGCCATCTAGGATCTGCGAGGGCGTTGGGAAGGCATGTCTCTTTCCGAGATCCTTTCCGAAATGATTGCATACCGATTCTACCATCTGTCCTATACGTTTAACATTGGCATTCGTGGCGAGAAGATAGGTGGCAAGGCATTCCCAATGGTCTTGGCGCAGTATGCGCATACCAGGGCAGTTCTCGGCCAATTTGGCGACATATTCGTCCGCCTCCGATATATTGGATATGATGAGATCGAGATCGTCCTCACCGCCCAGATATCTGAATATCCCGGAGCGGTCTTCCGTCCCTAGAACCTCCACGGATGTGGGTGATAGCTGTCTCATCGTTACGACTTCATCTCTCCAGACTCCCTCCCATGAGCCGTCATCCAATCTGTGCCAGCGGTGTGCTTGTCCGCATCCGAGTGTAGGGTCCAAAGAGACCTCTAGGTCGATCTTCATGAGTCCCCGATGGCCTTCTCACATAATGATTTAATCGACGATTGCCATCCAGACTGCATGATGAGATTCGGACCAGCAGGATATCCTTCGGCAGGAAAGACGCCGGAAGGCTCCTTAGAGTATACCAAAGGACTTGGATTGAACGCACTGGAGGTGGAGTTCGTGCGCGGAGCACGTATCAGTACCGAGAGGGCCCAGGTCATAGGTCAGAAGGCTAAGTCATTGGAC
>Ga0310696_10002493_pt1 | contig 24263 bp, 14 predicted proteins | sample AusTroGonzalo_MG_4_FD_203885 | JGI IMG/M metagenome (GOLD analysis project Ga0310696, IMG submission 203885) | Bovine rumen microbial communities from tropical cattle in Woodstock, Queensland, Australia - Gonzalo_02 (v2) (version 2) | ecosystem: Host-associated > Mammals > Digestive system >...
TCGGCCCAAGTGACCTGCAAGGAATGCGGAGGCCGCCGCTACAAGCCGGATACGCTGGCCGTCAAATACAAGGGAAAAAATATCAGCGAGGTCCTCGACATGACCATCAGCCAGGCGGCTGCCTTCTTCGAGGCGATCCCCTCTATCGCCCAGAAACTCAAGACCCTGGAAGAAGTGGGACTGGGCTATCTGACGCTCGGACAGCCGGCCACCACCCTGAGTGGCGGCGAAAGCCAGCGCCTGAAACTTTCCGCCGAGCTCTCGCGCAAGGACACCGGCAACACCCTCTACCTGCTCGACGAACCCACCACGGGCCTGCACTTCGAAGACATCAAGGTGCTCATCGGCGTGCTGCAGCGCCTGGTCGACAAGGGCAACACCGTGGTCATCATCGAGCATAACCTCGATATCCTCAAATCGGTCGACTGGCTCATCGACCTGGGGCCGGAAGGCGGCCAGGCTGGCGGCAGGATCGTAGCGGCAGGAACCCCCGAGCAGGTGGCTGAGACTCCCGGCTCCTATACCGGACAATTTTTGAAAGAAATGCTATAATATATGATCAAGGAAATGTCGATGTGGCGGAACCTGTTCCGCGAAAACAACGTAAGCACGCTGAATGAAGCAACGGCCTGCGGAAAAATCCGTTATGTGGTCAACCTGTCGGAAACGCTGCACGACCACCGCTACGCGGAGATTGCCAATGAAATTGCTGAGCGACCCGGGGTGAAACTCGTCCTGATCGCCGGCCCTTCGAGCAGCGGCAAGACCACCTCCTCGAAGCGCCTGGCCATGCACATGCGTGTCAACGGGCTGAACCCCATCATCATTTCGCTCGACGATTACTTCCGCGACCGCATCGACACCCCACGCGACGAGAATGGCGAGTACGACTTCGAATGCCTGGAAGCGCTCGACGTACCTTTCCTCAACGACCAGCTGGAGGAGTTGCTTAAAGGGAAGCGGGTGGAGATCCCGAAATACGACTTTGCGACGGGTTCCCGCAAGTTCGTCGGACAGTTCCTGACGTTGACGGAAAACGACGTGCTGATCATGGAAGGCATCCACGGACTGAATCCGGCCCTGACGCCGCTGATACCCGAAGAAGAGAAATTCCAGCTGTACGTCTCTGTGCTGACGCCGCTGAGCATTGACGAGAAGACCCGCATGTCAGCGGCCGACTATCGCCTGCTGCGCCGCATGGTGCGCGACAACCAGTTCCGCGGCATGACGGCTGAAGAGACCATCCTGCGCTGGCCGAGTGTCCGCAACGGCGAGGAGAAACACATTCTGCCTTTCAAAGGTTTGGCAGACGCCGTGTTCAATTCATCTCTGTTTTATGAGATTCCGATGCTGAAGTGTTATGCCGAGCCGCTGCTGCAGGTCATTTCGAAAGAATCGCCTGCTTTCCCGGTTGCCCATCGGCTGCTCGGCCTGATCCGCAGCGTCATCGCCATGACCCCCGCCGACGTCCGCCACATCCCCCCGACCTCCATCATCCGGGAGTTCATCGGCGGATCGAGTTTTCATTATTAGTACGGGGCGCTGCCCCGAACCCTGAAGCCTGGCACCAAAGTGGCTGATAGCCAGCATTATAACGAAAATCGATTGCGTCAAAATGAGCAATCGATTTTGCTTAAAATACTCAAGATCAAAGAGTTGCCTGCCAGGCGAGCTGTGCGCAGGCCTCAGGAAGGCCCGTCGAAATTATTCCACAATTCCCATCAACTGCCGGATCTCCTGTTTCGCGGCTTTCCAGCGGGGGATGTCGATCTTCGTGCCGATGACTTCAACGACTTTGGCAGCAAGGGCGGAGCCCACTTCGCCGCAGATGTTGAGCGGCATGCCGTGGGCGTGCGCGAAGAGGAAGCCGGCCGCATAGGTATCGCCGGCGCCGGTGGCGTCGACGGCTTCGCCCGGCCAGGCTTCGATGAAATGGTATTCGTCGCCCCGCTGGATCATCGAGCCGTCCTTGCCGATCTTCACCACCGCGATGTCGGCCATCTCCGACATGGCCTGCAGCGCCTCGCGCGGCGGACGGTGAACGAAGGCTGCCGCCTCCGTCTCGTTGGCGAAAACGATGTTCACGTAGTTCTTCACGATGTCCTGCAGGAACACGTTGTTCGACTCCACCACATTGTAGGAAGCCATGTCGAGCGAGATGGTCATGCCCCGCTCCTTGCCCATCTCCGCGATCCGGCGTACCAGATACTGGTTCTGCACCAGATACCCCTCGATGTGCAGATAATCGTACCCCTCGAAGTATTCCGGCTTGAGGTCGTCGGGACCCAGCTGGAGCGCAGCTCCCAGATAGGTGGCGAAGGTGCGGTCGGCATTGGGGGCCGTGATGAAGACCATGGCCCGGCCCGAAGCCACCGTACCCACCAGCAGGTTCGACTTGATGCCGTTCTGCATCTGCGACTGGCGGAAAAGCGAGCCCAGTTCATCGTCGCCCACCTTGCCGATGTATCCCGAAGGCATGCCCAGGATGGCAGTGGCAGACACCGTGTTGGCGGCCGAACCGCCCGCCACGTATTGTACGCCGATTTCCTTGAGGTCGGCCCAGATGGTGTTGCCCGTCCGGGCATCCACATGCTGCATGCTGCCCAACGGCAGATTGTATTTCTTGAGCAGCGTATCGTCGGGAAGGACCGCCAGGATGTCGGTCAGCGCGTTCCCGATACCGAGAATAGATTTCATGCTTCAGGATTGGTTTTCATTTTTCTGCGATATAGTGTCCAGCTGACGAGTGAGATAAGGCCGCAAAGCAGCATCTGCACGATCTGGGACTCATGCGACAGCGTGGCGAAGAGCAGGCCCGTCGGCTTGTCAAAACCATAGACCGGCATCAGCGTCATCGCGACGATGAAATGATAGGCTCCAAATCCGCCCTGCACCGGAACAATCCATCCCAGGGAACCCACCACCATCAGGAAGAGGGCATCCCATCCGTCGAGCGCGTCGGCGGCAGGCAAGGCCCGGAGCGTCCACAGGCTGCAAAGCCAGTAGCCGATCCAGATGATAAGCGTGTAGGCGAAGAAGCCCCATTTGTTCTTCATGCGGAAGGCTGCGGTAATTCCCTCGCCCAGGCCCTGAAAGAATTTCAGGAAGGCGGCGCCGGCCTTGCTCCGGCCGATCTGCTCGCGGAAAGCGCGCACCAGGAACACCAGCCCCACGATCGCCGCGATGACGATCAGCCCGATCCAGAACCCACCAATCTGCATTGAACCCGCCGCCGGCCGGAACATCTTCTCGATGATAAAATCGCGGAAACGGCCGAAAAAAAGCAGCGGAACACCCGCCAGGAACATGCAGAGTATATCCCAGGTCCGCTCGATCACGACCGTGCCGAGGGAGCCCTGGAACGTGGTCTTGCGCGTCTCTCCCATCAAGCCGCAGCGCACCACCTCTCCGGAGCGCGGGAAGGCGATGTTGGACAGGTAGCAGATGGCATAGGCGTCGTAGGTCTCGCGATGCGTGATGGGCGGTGTGCCTTCCTTGCGGATGGGCTGCAGCATGAGCCGCCAGCGGTTGCCCCGCAGGTAGGTGATGATCCATTGTACGGCGATGATGCCGATCACCCAACCCCAGCGGCACTGCTTCAGGTCCGCCGAAAATTCACTCCAGTCTACGCCACGGAACGAGAAAAAGAGAAGCACTGCCACCAGGACAAGCAGCAGTGCATACTTCAGGATCTTTTTCAGTTTCTCGCTCATCGCCTATCCCCAGAGACTGCGCGGATATACGCCTTTTTCAATGAGTTCATTGATCTTGGCCACCACATACGGGCGGTCTTCCTTGTAGGTGACGCCAAACCACTTGGCATCGCAGTTGAGCACCTTGAAGGACGCATCGTTCCGCTTGATGAGCACGTCGGCCACATACGGAATGAAGAACTCCGCCTTGGGATTGGTCTTGACGTCGTCGGAGCGGAGGAAGGTCTTGAACAGTTCCTCCGACCAGCCGAAATAGTCGGGCGTGAATCCCCAGAAGTTCATCGAGACCAGGCTGTCTTCCGACAACTCATGATCGCCGGTCTTGTCGGTATAATACACTTTCCCATCTGCCTTCCGCTGGATGGCCGTCCGCTCGGTGACCGTCGACAGGCAGCCGTTGTCATCGAGTTCGCACACTCCGCGCGATACACTGCCGAATTCGGAGAGCGTGTTTTTGAGGTAGTAGCCCACCAGGGCATACTTTCCCCGGCAACCCTCGACGCCGCGCAGGAATTCCGCAATGGCCTCGAAACCCTCCCGGCCATAGAAGTCGTCGGAGTTGATGACGGCGAACGGCTCGTGGATGACGTCTTTGGCCATCATGATGGCGTGGTTCGTACCCCAGGGTTTCTCCCGGCCTTCCGGCACGGAAAAGCCTTCCGGCAGGCAGTCCAGTTCCTGATAGACGAATTCCACGTCGACTTTTCCGCCGAAACGCTCCTTGGAATAGATTTTCTCGAAAGCCTCGGCGAAGGAGTGCCGGATCACGAACACCACCTTGCCGAAACCGGCCCGGATGGCATCATAGATCGAATAATCGATGATGGCCTCGCCGCAAGGACCGAGACCGTCCATCTGTTTGAGCGAGCCGTAGCGGGAACCCATCCCGGCAGCTAGAACTAATAGCGTAGGTTTCACAGTATTTCGTTTTTATTTAAATTCAAGGATAGCAGCGGTGCCGGGCTCGACGACATACTTGGTGCCCACCTTGATCCGCTCGCCAGTCATCACGTTCACTCCTTTCCCCGCAAATTTAGCGGTTATTTCCGAGAAATGCGGCCAATCGACCGAATATTCTTCCGTGCCCGCATTGAGGATGGTCATGACGGCCTCCCCTTTCACCGTCCGGAAATAGACGTACACATTCGCTGCATCGGGACGGAAATGGATGAAATCGCCCGCTGCCACGGCCTTGGAATCCTGGCGCCAGTCAAAGAGGTTGGCCACATACTTGCGCAGGGCCTTCTGCTCTTCCGTAAACTTGCCCCAGGGCATATCCACGCGCTCCTGGGAGTGGCCTACCGTGCCGTCGGCACTTTGCAGGCCGTATTCGTCCCCGTAGTAGAGTTGCGGAACGCCACGCATGGTGGCCAGCAGCGCATAGGCCATCATGATCTTTTCCGGATCGCCACCCAACTCGTGGGCCAGGCGCGCCGTATCGTGGTTACCCACGAAAATCAGGATGTCGGAAGGGTCGTCGTAGAGGCGGTCGAGCGCCAGGGAGTTGTATATCCAGACCATGCTCGGCTCCCACGACGTGCCCTGCTTGGAAAGCGCCGACAGGACATTGAACATCAGCGGGAAGTCCATCACGGACGGCAGGTTGGAGTTGTAGCCGTCTTTCTGCTTGACGCCCTCCCAGTAGGCACAGGAAGCCACGTCGCCGAACCACACCTCGCCCACGATGTTGAGCTTCTTGTACTCTTTGCGGATGGCTTTGGTCCAGGCGGCGATGCCTTCCTTGTCGGAATACGGGAACGTATCCACGCGCAAGCCGTCGAGGTCGGCGTACTCCACCCACCAGACGGCCATCTGCTCCAGGTAATGCCGCACGAGCGGATCGGCCAGGTTCATGTCGGGCATCGTCGTGTCGAACCAGCCCTTGATGCAGCTTTCCTTGTCGATCGAGGCGGCATGCGGGTCGCTGTGGGTGGTCATCGCGGCGTTGGTGCGGATGAGTTTGTCTCCGCCCCGCTTGAGGTTCTCCGGATAGTTGATCCAGGTTTGCGAAGGCAGGTCCTTCATCCACCAGTGGGCCGTTCCGCAATGGTTCGGCACCATGTCCATGATGACCTTCAGGCCCTTGGCGTGGGCTTTCTCCACAAAGGAGCGATAGAGTTCGTTGGTGCCGTAGCGCGGGTCGATGCGGTAGTAGTCGGCACAGGCATAGCCATGGTAGGAATATGCCTTTTCGTTGTCGAAGGTCAGCGGCGTGGGCCAGATGGTGGTCACGCCGAGCGACGCGATGTCGTCGAGGTGATCGATGATACCCTGAATGTCACCGCCATGGCGGCCGCCCAGGTTCGTCGGATCGGCCTTTTCAGCCGCTTCCTTCACGGAATCGTTCGACCGGTCGCCGTTGGCGAAACGGTCGGGCATCAGCAGGTACACCACATCGGCCGGGCCGAAAGATTCGCGCTTGGCCGATCCATCGCGGCGCTTGTAAAACGGATAGTCGAAACTGAACTGACGGCCGTCGGGCGTCAGGACGTTGAAGGCGTAGATATCCGGGTCCAGCCGGTTCGAGACCTTCACTTCCACGAACAGGTAGTTCGGGTTGTCGGCCGACGTGACCTTGCCGATCGAAAGGCCTTTGACAGAGGCGTCGACCGATACCGTGGCACCGGCAAGGCGGTCGCCGTGGATCATCAGCTGGAGATCTGTCTCCATCCCGACCCACCAGCAAGGAGGCTCTACCCTGTCAATCTTTTCCGCCCGGAGCGTCGTCATACTCAGCAGCGCCGCACACAGCAGCAGGATTTTAGTCTTCATTTTCAAATTCGCTTTCATCGCAGTCGCCGAAACAGTCGCCGACGCTGAAGATAATGTGATAGCCGTAGGCCGGCAAGGTAAATTCGCTGTCGGTCGTCACCAGATGGTTCTCCACCTTGAAAGACACCTCTTCGCCGGAGAAATTGAACATCGCCAGGCACATGTCGCCCTCTTCCTCCCGCTCGAATGCGAACACCTGGTCGGGATGGTCGGTCGGAAGAACGGCCATCGAACCGCCCCAGGGCGAGGCCCACAGGCAGGCGTGCAGGTCGCGCAGAGCGATGAGCTCCTTGTAGAGCTTGGTCATCTCCAGCGGGTCGCGGCTCCAGTCGATCGGGTCTTTCTCGAAGAATTCCAGGCGTTTGCCCAGGCACACCTCATCACCGTTGTAGAGCATCGGGATGCCCGGGAGCATGAAGCTCAGGACGGTAAATTCCCTGAGATACGGTCCGTACAGCTCCAGGTTCGTGCCAGACCAGGAATTCTGGTCATGGTTGGAGATGAAGTTCATCGCGAGGGTACCGGCCGGCATGCCGACCTCCTTTTCGTAGTTCACATAGAAATCGGCCAGGTCGTTGGCGTTCTTCTTGCCGGCGGCCATCTCGTACCACAGGTGCATCTGCCGCCAGGCGTAATACGCGTCAAAGGCATCTTCCTGCAGGGCCGGCGTTTCGGCCTCGGCCAGGAAGAAGAGGCCCTCGGGGCGCTGGGCACGGAAATCGGCGAAAGCCTTGTCCCAGAAGTCCCGGGGCACTTCGCTCGCCACGTCGCAGCGGAAACCGTCCACGCCGCGGTCGATCCAGAACTGCATCTGCGCCTCCATGGCGTCGTAGACTTCGGGGTGGTTCACGTAATCGAGGTGGGCGATGTCGGTCCAGTCGTATTGCGTGGCCAGGTTGCCGTCCTTGTCGAGATGATACCAGTCGCGGTGCTCGCGCGTCCAGGCATGGTCACGACCGGTATGGTTGGCCACCCAGTCGAGAATCACCTTGAAGCCCTTTCCGTGGGCGGCAGCCAGGAAATGGTCGAAGTCTTCCAGCGTGCCGAACTCAGGGTTCACGGCACAATAGTCCTGCACGGCATAGTAGCTGCCGAGCGTGCCCTTGCGGCCCTCGACGCCGATGGGATGGATGGGCATCAGCCAAAGGATGTCGACGCCCAGTTCAGCGAGACGGTCGAGCTGCGGCTCAATGGCGGCAAAGGTACCCTCGGGGGAGAACTGGCGCACGTTGACCTGATAGATCACGGCGTGCTGCGCCCATTCGGGGTGGATCACATGGGTCACATTTACCTCGGGAGCGGCCTTCTTGCAGGCCACCAGGCAGCAGAAAAGAAGCAGGAAACTCAGAATCTTTTTCATATGTTCGGATTATTGAATGATCGCATAATAAACGGGGGCGACTTCCACGCTCAAGCGGTTCTGCCCGTCGCAGGTCAGGCCGCACGGCAGGGTGAGGTCGACCTTGCGGGGTTCGTGGCTCTTGTTGAGCACGACCACCAGGGTCTCGCCCATGTAGCTGCGGCTGTAGGCCAGGACATCCTTGTCGGCGTACAGCAACTTGTAATCACCATAGATCAGCGGCATCGACGTATTGTGCAGACGGGCCAGGAACTGCGTCTCCTCCAGGGTCTCCTGCTCGTCCTTCGTCAACCCGTCGAACTGCATCCAGCGCCGGTTGTCGGGGTCGTTGGCGCCCGGCTGTCCATATTCATCGCCATAATAGATGCAGGGCACGCCCGGAATCGTGAAGTTCAGTGCGTGGAGCATCTTCAGGTAGTCGTAGCCGACGGGATCGGTCACCTTGATGTCGCGGTGCCAGCCGGCCAGCTTCTGGTCTTCGTCCTGGCTCACGTCGCCGCTGGCCAGGCAGATATAGCGGGAGCGGTCGTGGTTGCCGGTGATGTTGCCCATCAGGTGGTGCGAGCCATACACGGAGAGATCTTCCCGGAGACGATCGGCCAGGCCTTCGAAGGAGCCTGCCGGACGCGTGGTGGCCCACACATAGGTATCATAGACATTGAAGTCGAACTGGGCGTCCTGCATGCCGGGTTTCACATACGAATTGATGAGCGCAGTGGAACCGTAAGTCTCGCCGATCTGGTAGAAACTGCGGCCCGGCAGGCTGTCGTAGAGCTTGCGGGTCAGCATCCGCCAGTACTGCTCCGGCACGTGCTTGGTGGCATCGTGGCGGAAACCGTCGAAGTCAAAATGCTGCACCCAGAAAAGGGCCGAGTCCGTAAGCTGGGCGCAGATGTCCGCCCGCTCCAGGTCGAGCGTCGGGATATGGTCGTCGAACCAGGTAGTCAGGCGGAATTCGTCGTAGAGCTGGCGGTTCGGGCGTCCGTCCGGCGTGTCGGAAGGCGTGGTCCAGTCGGGATGCTCCGTCAGCGTGGGGCTCTGGATGTGCATGTGATTCGAGACATAGTCCAGGATGACGTTCTTGTTGTCGGCATGTGCCTTGTCGAGCAGTTCGCGGAGCTCAGCTTCGGTGCCATAGCGGACGTCGACAGCCGTGGCATAGTAAGGCCAGTAGCCATGGTATCCGCTGAACTTCGTTTCGGGATCATGGATTTGTCCCCAGGCGTCATAGGGGTTCTGCGTAATGGGCGACAGCCAGATGGTATTCACGCCCAGGCTGTCGAAATAGCCGCTCTCGAGGGTCTTCGTCACGCCGGCGATGTCGCCGCCCCAGTAGTCCACCTTCGGATTCACGAGGGGCGAGTTGAGCGGCATGTCGTTGTCGGTGCGGCCGTCCACGAAGCGGTCGATCATCAGGGAATAGAGCACCTGCGCATGTTTGTCGCTGCGCTGGAGGTCTCTGGGGTCGCGCATAACCTTGCCATAGCGGAGGGGAACGAGAATGTCGTTGCCGATGCCGCAGGCGTTGGCCGCATAGGCGCGGATATAGGAGCGCTCCATTTTGCGGGCGTTCCGGGGCACGGTAATCTCAAGTTTGCTGCGGTCGATCACACGGATGCCGTGTTCCTTGTCGAGGACGGTGTTCTGCCAGAGCACCAGCACGTCGTCCGCTTCAGGCTCAATCAGGATATAGAACCTGTCGCTCTTGCCGGGCACGGGAGCCGTGGTGATGAACGGAACCCTGGCAGGATCTGCTCCTGCCAATTTTTCGGGGAGACGGTTCTTGAGCACCAGCGCACCCTTCTGTCCATCGGCCGTCTGGATATCCATGTACCGGAGCCAGGGATCCGCTGCTGTCGCCGTCACTTCCAGCGTATCCATCGAAGGAAGTGTCGGGAAATAATCGCGGAGGATCACGGTGTTGGCGGCCTGCTCCAGCAGACAGGGCGCGGACAGCGGACCTTCGTCAAAAAGCGGAGAAGGCGTCACTTTCACGTGGCCGCATCCCGCCGCCAGAAGTATCGTAAAGAAAAGAAATGCGTTACGCATGATATCTGATTTATTGCAAAAATACCGCAGAAGCATAGGCGCCCAGCGCCACAGCACCGTTGGAAACCGTCACCGCGCCGTTCGAAACAATCAGCTTGTCGGTCTTGTAGCTGCTGAGCGGGAGTACCGGAGCACCGGAACCAAAGTTGTGAACCACCAGTACCGTCTGCCCCTCATGGCTCATCTTCCACATCGCCACGGCGCTGTTGGGGCTGGAAACGGCCTCGATCTGGCCTTGTGCCAGGGCCTTCCATCCATTGCGTGCCTTGGCGAAATCGCGATAGACGCGCAGCAGGGAAGCATTGTTCTGCTCCTGTGCCTCGACCGAAATGTCAGCGCTCAGCATCGAATTGTCCACCTTGCCATTGAGCGCCGTGGCAGGGACGGTGCCATCGCGCGTCCATTTGATGGGGGCGCGTACATACTCGTCCCCCTTGTTCTTCGTGCCCCAGTAGCCCAATTCTTCCCCTTGGTAGACATAGGGCTTGCCCGGAGAAGTGAGCAGCACGGCGGCGGCCAGTTTCTCCTTGGCCAGGTCGCGGCCCAGGTCGCTGGCAGCCCGGTCCTCGTCGTGGTTCGTCAGTTTGATGGCATCGATGAAATCGGAGCGGTAGCCGCGGAACAGGTTCTGGAAATAGATGACCGTCGAGGCGAAATCATCGCCCTTTCCCTTGCCGATGCGGTCCTTGAGCGTATACCAGTAGTAGAAATTGAAATTCGACGGAAGTCCCTCGTAATAAGGCGCCATTTTTTCGGCATTGTCGCACCAGGCCTCTCCCACCATGTAGAAATCGCCCGCACCGCCACATGCCTTCCAGCTGCTGTTGCAGCGGTCGTACCACTGCCTGAGGAACGACACGTTGGCGGCAGTGTTGTTCTGGTACAGCCAGATCACGGCGTCGAGGCGAAGGCCCGCCACGCCCATCCTGATCCACTTGTCGGCCGCCGCGGCCATGTCCTTGAAGGTTTCCGACTCGGAAGCCTTGGCATACGGACCGTAATACAGGTCGGGCATCGAAGCGTCGAAACTGGCCCAGTACTGGATGCTGGAGCCGCCGAAAATGATGTCGTTGGCGGCATCTCCTTTGACGAGGGTCTTCGGCTTGCCGAATTCGACGACCTTGTCATCCGCCTTGGCGCCCCACTTGTGGTCTCCCCACTGGGTGGCGTCGTCCTTGACCAGGACACCCCAGTCATTGTTGATGTTGAGCGTGATTTCGTAGATGTTGTTGTCTGTCTTGTACATCCGGATGGCGTTGTTCTCGTAGATGAACCACTTGACGGAAGTGTCGGTGTTTCCGCTCTGTGCCGCTTCGGTGGTCTGCGTAATGGTCAGCTTGGGCTGGGAAGCGTTGGTCACGTCGAGCTTGAAATGCAGCAGGCCGTGATAACCGATGTTGCCGCTGGAAGCCGAATACCAGTTCCCCATTCCGCCGGTGACGGATTCCCCGGGTTTGTTGGAAAATACATAGTAGTTGCTGTATTTGCCGGAGGGATCGGCGACAGCCTGCCGGAACCATTCGTTGTCCTTGCCCGAGTGGTTGAGCACGAAATCGAGGTAGATGGCGATGTTCTTGGCTTTGGCTTTGTCGATCAGGTCTTTCAGATCGGCTTCGGTACCCAGCTTCCTGCTCACGGAATAATAGTCGTTCACGTTGTAGCCATGGTACGACATGGCTTCGTGGATGGGCGAGAGCCAGAGGGCGGTGGTCCCGATGCTGTCGAGATAGTCGAGGTGCTGGGTGATACCGCGGATGTCGCCCCACCCGTCGCCGTCGCTGTCGGCGAAGCTGTAGACGTTGATCTGGTAGGTGATGCCGGAGAGCTTGGTCTTTGAGGCCTGGTTCCGCCAGGAATCATCGGGGGTGACCGGCGTATCCGGGTCGTCGGGGCCGGGAGGCGTGATGTGCGGGCACGCCGTCAGCAGCAGCGTCGCAGACACCACTGCCAGTATCAGATAGATTCGTTTCATTTTCATCATAACCTTCAAATATACGAAAATGTTATGATTTTTACAAAAAAGATGCCCGGGCCTTTCGACCCGGGCATCCGTTGTTCATAACGATTTCCGTTACTTGACAACCGTAATCTTTTCGGTCTCCTGGTTGTAGATGACCGTGAAACCGGAGAGTTCGCCGACATTGATGTTGTCACCGCCGGGCACGGCGTCGAAGGGTGTTCCCGCCTCGACGAATGTACCGCCGCGGTTCACATCCCAGCCCGCACCCTCACGGATCTTCCATCCGCCCGGAAGGGTCTGGTTGTAGGCAACCCACTCGTTGTTACCTTTGTACATCATGAACACATCGGCACTCCATTCGTTGAAGTCGCCGATCAGGCCCCAGAAATGACGGGTCAGCCCAATCTTCTTTTCATTGGCATCAAAAGCCAGGACATACCAGCCGTCTTCCGCTACTTTGATGTTGTCACCACCATCCACGGCATCGAACGGTTCTTCGACGGCGACCATAGTGCCACCGTAGTTGAGATCCCAGCCACCCTGCCAACGGATCTTGAACTGATCGTCCTTGGTCAGGTAAACAGGAACGCTCGCCCATCCGCCATCCTGGAAGCAGTTCATCGGAAGGTCGTTGTTCCAGTTGAAGCCGGGGATCGACGCGATGCTGCCGACCACGCCCCATCCAAGGGTACCGACGGTTTCGTTGTTGGCGTTATAGACCACGCGGATTGTGCCGGTAAGCGCGATGTTCGGGCCACCGGGAGCGGCGCCAAGGAACTGGCCGACCTGGAAGTTCTCGGGCGTAGCAGCGCCACGGTTGACATCCCAGCCGTGGTCGTAGCGGATCTTCCAGTCACCGCTGGTGACATCGATCGGACCGCTCATCCAGATGCCGGGTGCCGTTTCGATCATATCATAGTCGGTGTTCCAGTCACCATTCACGCCGATGACCGACCATCCGTAGGAGGCGGCCTCGACAGTGATGGTTTCTTCGGCAGGATTGTACGTCACGGTGAACTTGCCATCACCGCAATTGATGTTGTCTCCATTGTTCACCACAGCGAAAGGCTCGCCGAAAGCGACGAACACACCGCCACGGTTCTCGGCCCAGTCGTGGTTCTTGCGAATCTTCCAGCCGCCGGTGAGGTCTACGCCCTCGGCGATCCAAAGACCGCCCTCAAGGGTCATGTCCACGTCACCGCCCCAGTCGTTGAAGTCTCCGATGAGGCTCCAGACCGTGCCTTCCTTCACGGTAACAGTCTCGTTCTCAGGATCGTAAATCACTGTAAACTTACCGGTACCGCAGTCAATGTTGTCACCGCCGTTGGTGACGGCAAACGGTTCGTCCAATGCCACGAAGGCACCGCCACGGTTCTCAGCCCAGTCGTGGTTCTTGCGAAGCTTCCAACCCGGCGTGAGCTGCACGTCCTCGGCTACCCACTTGCCATCGACTTCCACCATGTCCACGTCGCCGCTCCAGCTGTTGAAGTCGCCGATGAGGCTCCAGACCGTGAAGTCGTTGTATACGGTAATGGTGAGGGCTTCGGTATCCAGGACCACCTTGTAGAAGCCGGCGTCGACCTTGATGTTGTCGCCATCGGCCACGGCTGCGAACGGTTCACCGAAGGCTGCCATGACACCGCCATAGTTCTCGGCCCAGCCGGCATCCTTGCGCCACTTGAACTCGGTAGCGTTGTCGGCGGTGATGTAAGCCGTCCACTTGCTGCCATCCTGCGTGGCGAGAACATCGTTCTCCCAATCACCGTTCAGGCCGATAATGTTCCAGCCGGTCACAGGTTCCGGTTCCGGACCCGGAGGCGTCGGTTCGTCGCCGCCGATCTTGCCGGAAACGCCGCCGCCGAGGGTCTCGACGACCTGGGCCGTACCGGCGCCCGGATTGACGATCAGGTCGAAGACACCGTCGCCGACCTTGATGTTCGGACCATCCTGCGTCACGGCGAAGTCGGCGCCGAGACTGCCGTAGTCACCACCCAGATTCACGGTCCAAGCCTTGTCCTGACGGAACTTGAATTCGTCGGCTGCGGTCAACTTGACACCCTGCGCGACGTGGGTCACACCGTCGGTTATCATCGGAAGGTCGCCATCCCAGCTGATGCCGTATTCGGACAGCGAGCCGATGACGCTCCAGTTGCTGGCTTCCTTGTGGTCGGGATAAGCCTGGTAGGCCTCGGTCAGGGTAGCGGTACCGGCCGCGATGTCGAGCCAGAGGTCATAGAGACCAGCCGGTGCTACGATGTTCGGGCCATCCTGGCTCACCGTAAAGGCGTTGTCCAGGCTGCCGAAGTCGCCACCATAGTTGACGCCCCAATCCTGGTCCTTGCGGAACTTGAACTCGTCACCTGCGTTGATGGTGACGCACTTGGCCACATGCTGGTTGCCATCGGGCGTCATCCACATTTCGAGGTCGCCGTCCCAGGAGATCTCGTAAGCGGACAGCGAACCGATCACGCTGAACGGACTGGTCTCGGTATATTCCTGATACGGGCTGCCTTTCGGGAACACGATTTCATAGCCGCTCACTTCGATGGTGCCCTGGGAATCGACATAGCCGTTGCGGCCGTTGTCGCCCGCATTGGTCTGCATCGAAGCGCGGACGCGCAGCACGAAGTCCACGATATCGCCCTCAGCATAGCCCATGGCGATCAGGGTATTGTTGATGCTGTTCTTGCTGGCGGTCAGCACACCGTCCTTGACGGACGAGGTAACGGCCTTGCTCACGTTCTTTCCGTCCACCTGCGTCATCACGAAGAAGTGGTTCGGCTGCACGTTCTTGTTGAAATCCTGGTTGAAGGCACCCGGAGTGAAAGAGGCCGAGACAGCCTTGTCGCCCATCTCATAGGAGCCCAGCACGGGAGCCGTGGCCTTGGAAGTGTCGAACACCGCCAGGTCTTCCGGATAGCAGGAGACTGCCATCAAGGCAATCACACTGACAAAGAGAATGGAAAATATCTTTTTCATGACAATGTCCTCCTATTAATAACCGGGGTTCTGATCGAGGCCCGTGTTGGCCAGCCGGTCGGAGTCAGGAATCGGGAAGAGGGCTCGGTACGATTCGACGTCCCGGCCTTCCTTCACGTTGCCCTTCCACTGCCAGTTGTAACCGGAGGTGAACAGGCCGAAACGGATGAGGTCGCTGCGGCGCCAGCACTCCTGGTAGAGTTCGCGGCCGCGCTCGTTAATGATTTCATTCAGGGAGAGTCCGTTGGAGGCGGGTACGCCGGCGCGGGCACGCACCTGGTTGAAAGCGGTAAGACCATCGATCTTGGCACCTCGTGCGGCACATTCGGCTGCCATCAGCAGCACGTCGGCGTAGCGCATCATCGGGAAGTCGGTGTCGACAAAACCCATCTCCTTGCCATAGCCGCCGTCACTCGTCCGGTTGCGGAACTTCATGAAGGCGTAGCCGTTGGAGAATTCGCCGATATCGTCGATGCTCTCCTGCTGGGTCTTCGTGTAGAAGAGGTTGCGGGCGTCACCGGAGGTGAACAGATGATAGAATTCAGGCGTAGTGCGGAGACCGCCCCAGCCGGAGGAGATACCCATTTCTTCCGGATCCATCTCACCGCCGGTAGAGGCGAAGATCAGGTAGTTGGTCGCACCGTAGCTGGTGGTGTTCACACCGTCCTGCTCGATGGCGAAGATGATCTCGTCGGTGCAGCGGTTGTTGTCGGCCAGGAAGAGTTCCTGGTACGGCGAGAAGTCACCGACGGAGGTAGTATGAAGGCTGTAGCCGTCGTCCATCAGGTCTTTCAGGACATCCGCGCAGTCATCCCAGCGGGGCGTGCCCGTGTAGACTTCTGCGTTCAGGTAGAGTTTGGCGAGCAGGAACTTGGCCACACCCTTGTCGGCACGGGCAAAGCCATTGCCACGCGGCGCAGCCAGGGCGCTGTTGTTGATGAGGTCTTTCAGCTCGGTTTCCATCCATTCGAACAGTTCGGCGCGCTTGATCTGGCTGGGGAAAGAACCCACTACGGACGTCTCATCAGCGAACGGTACATTGCCGAAGTTGTCGATAGCGTGGTAGTAAGCGATGGCGCGGAGCACGCGGGCCTCAGCGATGTATTCTTCGCGGTTGGCGAAGGCCAGGTCGGAGGCTTGCAGCTCACGGATGAATTCGTTCGCGGCCGACACCTGCATGAAGATGCGGGAGTAGAACGCATAGATGAAAGTATCGTCGGTAGTCCAGTTCATCCAGTGGAAGTTCTTGATGGTCTGGTCGTTCCAGCCGCAGACCGACTCATCGGTGGTCAGCTCGCTGTGGTGATACAGACCGCGGATGTACTGCGACGCACCGCCGTCGAGACCGGAGATCGAGGCAGAACCGTTGGCTCCGTAGTAGCCGGAGGTGGCGAAGCCTGTGTAGACACCGGCCAGGTACGCAGTAAAGGAAGCCTCGTCCACGAGGGCCTTGTCCGCCGTATTGATATTCGGGTCGATCGGAGTGACGTTCAGGTCGCCGATACAGGAGGCCAGAAGGGCGGAGACTGCAAGTATGCTGAAGAAATATTTGATCGTTTTCATATTGCACACCCTGTTTTAGAAGTTAAACTTGAGACCGAGGGTGAAGGTACGCGGACGCGGATAGACCGTGCCATCGATGCCGTTGAAGACCTCAGGGTCGATACCGGTGTACTTCGTGATGGTGCAGATGTTCTGCACGGTACCGAAGATATTGAGGGAAGCGTTGTTCTCGGCCACCTTGAAGAGTTTCGGGAAAGTGTAGCCCAGCGTGAAGTTGTCGAGCTTCAGGAACGAGCCGTTCTGCAGGTAGTAGTCGGAGAGATACTGTGCCTGGGAGAACATCGAGAACGGAGCCGAAGCGACGCGGTTGCTGATGAAACTGTTGGTCCACAGGTCGGCGAGCATCTCGGTGTCGGACGCTACGTTGTTGTAGACCCAGTTGCCGATGGAGGCGTGGCCGGAGAGGGCCGCCGTCCAGTTTCTCCAGTGGAAGTTGGTGTTGAAGCCGAAGGTGACGTCCGGACTGGCCTTGAGGTGTTTGTCCATATACTTGTCGTCGGCCGTGATCTGGCCGTCGCCGTTCATGTCAACATAGACGCCGTTGACCGGCCGGCCGTATTCGTCATACACCTGCTTGTAGAGGTTGAAGGTGCGCATCGGATAGCCCACCTGGAACATCTGCACGTTGTTGCCGGTACCACCCGAGATGCCGCCCGTCTCAACGCCCGTGGCGTTCTCGTCAGAAGCCGTCAGCTTGGTGATCTCGTTGTGGTTGTAGGCCACGTTGAAACCGAAGGTCCAGCCCATGTCTTTCTTCTCCACGAGGATCGCGTTCAAGTCGAGCTCGACACCGTAGTTGGTCATGTTACCGATGTTGGTGTTCAGGTAGTTGGTCAGGTTGGAAAGCGCCGGCACCGGGATGTAGTTGAGAATGTCCTTGGTGTCACGCTTGTACAAGTCGATGGCGGCCGTCAACCGATCGTTCCAGAAACCGAGGTCGAAACCGATGTTGTAGGTCGTCGTGGTCTCCCAGCGGAGGTCGGCGCTGTAACCCAGCGCGGAGATCGGAGTGATCAGCTGGTCGCCGAAGTAGTAATACGAACCGAGCTGGTTGTTGAGGAACGTGGCGAAAGTGTCATAGTAGCCGCCCACTTCCTGCTGGCCGGTCTGGCCCCAGGAGAGACGCAGCTTCAGGGTGCTCATGCCTTTCACGCCGCTCATGAAGTTTTCGTTCATGACGTTCCAGCCGAAAGCCACGGAGGGGAAGATACCCCACTTATGGTTCTGGAAACGGGAGGTACCGTCGGCACGGACCGTAGCGGTCAGCAGATACCTGTCGGCGAACGAGTAGTTGGCACGGCCAAAGAAGGAGATGAGGTAAAGCTCACCTTTGCCGACCGATTCGCCCAACGAAGCCTTGTCGCTGATACGATAGGAGGTGCTGTTGCTCTCGCTGTAGAAGTGCTGCCAGGAGTAACCAGCCATCAGGTCGACGTTGTGCTGGCCGAAATCCTGGTTCCAGTCGCCGTAGAACTCGAGGGTCGTGTTACGGCGCATGTAGTCGTAACTGGTATGCGAGCCGCCGCCGCTCTGGTTGGTGTTGTGGTAGGAAGCTTCGGAACCCATGGCCAGCTCGGTGACGCCGATACTCTTGGCCCAGTCGAGACCGAGGTTGAGGTTGAAGCGGAGGGCTTCGAAACCATGGACCTTGTAGTCGATCTGCGCATTGCCGATGAAACGATAGGCATCAGCGTTGTCATACTTGGCGTCGAGCAGGCCCACCGGGTTCATGGTCGCCATGGTATTGATGTTGCCGCTCTGGTCGTACCAGGTGGTGTACTTGTTCAGGTTGTAGCCCGGAGCGGAGTTGAACACCGGCTTGGTCGGGTCGTAGTGGTTGGCCGCGCCGATGGCGTCCTGGTTCGCATACTGGTTGGCAGCATACGTGCCCTTACCGTTGAGATTGACGGTCAGGTGCTTCTTGAAGAACGTCGGCGAAAGGTTGACGGAGGCCGTCACACGGTCCATTTCGGAACCCCGGAGGGTACCCACCTGCTTGGTGTAGCCGCCCGATACGCGATACGGGAAGTTCTCGCCGATGCGGCCCGTAACGCTCAGGTTGCCGTCGAAGGTCGGGGCGATCTGGTAGATCTCGCGCTGCCAGTCGGTGTCGTAGAGTTTCTGTACACCGTTTTCATAGATACCGAGGTTGGCCTCGGCGGTGGAGTTCTCGCCGTAGAAATCGCGGATCAGGTTCACGATGCCGTCTTTGTCGAGCAAGTTGTTGTACTTGGCGATGGTGTTGACGGAAGCCGTGAAGTCGGCGGCTACGTGCGGAACGTTGCTGCCCGACTTCGAGCCTTTCTTCGTGGTGATCACGATCACACCGTTGGAGGCGCGGGAACCGTAGATGGCGGTGGCCGAAGCGTCTTTCAGCACGGTAAAGCTCTCAATGTCTTCCGGGTTGATGGAAGAAAGCGGATCCGACATGCCGCTGATGCCGTCGTTCGACACCGGCAGGCCGTCGATGACGATGAGCGGGTCGTTCGAGGCGTTGAGCGAGGAGCCGCCACGGATACGGATCGTCGCACCTGAACCCGGCATACCGGAGCCCGAGGTGACGACCACACCGGCGCTCTTGCCGCGCAGCAGGTCGGCAGGCGTGGTGATGACACCTTTGTTGATTTCATCGGCCTTGACGGTGGAGATCGAACCGGTCATGTCGCTCTTCTTGACCGTACCATAACCGATGACGACCACTTCGTCGAGGAACTCCTGGTCATCCTCCAGCATGACTTTGCCGGCCTTGCCGGCTTCGATCGTCACGGTTCTCAGACCCAGGAAGCTGATTTCGATCAGCGTGCTGGCAGAAGGGACGTTGAGCGTCCACGCTCCGTCCAGATCCGTCTGCACGCCGTTGCTGGTACCCACTTGGATAACAGCGGCCCCGATCACCGGACCGAACTTGTCTTCCACCACACCTTTGGCGGTATATTGCGCAAAGGCGGTGGCAGAGGTCAGTGCCAGGATCGAGAGCAGAGTGAGAATCTTCTTCATAAAACTGCTTTTGATTAAATATTTAGGTTATTGTTTGTGTTTCAATTCCTGGATGCCGAGCACCGCGACGGCGCCGCAAAGAAGCAGAACGCCGGCGATGGCCAGCATGCCGGCCTGCGAACCGCCGATGGCCTTGAGCAGGAATCCGCCCAGGGCGGCGGCCACGATCTGCGGCAGGCAGATGGTGCAGTTGAACAGGCCCAGGTATTCACCCATATGGGAAGTACCCTTCAACGCGTTGGTCAGGATCGAGAACGGCAAGGCCAGCATGGCGGCCCAAGCGAAGCCGATCAGGAAATACGAGACGAAGAGCAGGAACTTGTCGTGGACGAACAGGATCGAGATGAAACCGATGGCGCCGATCACCAGCGAAGTGATGTAGGCAGCCCGGTCGGTCTTGAATTTCGGAATGAACAACGCCCAGCAAAGCGAGCCGACAGCCTGTACGGCGAACACCACGCCCACCCAGTTGCCGGCATCCTGATAGCCCGCCGACGCCACGTCGGTGGTACCCCAGACATTCTTTGCAATGGCGCCGTTCGAATAGGTCCACATGAAAAGGAAGGCCGCCCAGCAGAAGAACTGCACGAGGCCCACCGTCCAGAACGCCTTCGGCGCCTGTGACAGCAACTTGACAAAACCCTCTTTGCTGCCTTCCTGCTGTTTCTGGGGGTCAATGCCGTGGAATTCGGCATACTCTTTCGGCGGCATCTCCTTTACCTTAATAAAAGTATAGAGCACACAGAGGATGAGGATGGCCGCTCCGGCGTAGAAAGACCAGATGACCGAATCGGGGATCACGCCTTCCGGCGCCGTATTGGCGATACCGATCCAGGTGAAGAAAATGGGGAACAGGTAGCCCACGAGTGAACCGGCATTGCAAAGGAAACTCTGGATGGAATAAGCCTGGGTCTTCTGCTCCTCACCTACCATGTCGCCCACCATCATCTTGAAGGGCTGCATGGCCACGTTGATGGACGTATCGAGGAAAATGAGGGAGAAAAGGCCGAACCACATGGCGCCGTTGAGTCCGAGGAACAGCCGCTGGCTGAAATTCAGGCTGCCGGCATTGGGCAGGAAGATCATTACCAGCACGGCAACGAGGGCACCGATCAGCAGATAAGGCTTACGGCGGCCCATCCGGTTCCAGGTGCGGTCGGACCAGTGTCCGATCAGGGGCTGGACAATCATTCCCATCAGTGGCGGGAGGATCCAGAAAAAGCTGAGCTGGTGCGGATCGGCTCCCAGGGTAGCAAAAATCCGGCTGATGTTGGCACTTTGCAGCGCATAGGCGATCTGCACGCCGAAGAACCCGAAACTCAGGTTGAACATCTGGCCGAATGAAAGTTTTTTCTTTTCCATGGTATAATTCGGGGCTTTTTTGCCAAATTAAACCTCCAAATATAAAAATAATTTCACAAAAGTGTTCCTTTTCTAAAAAAATATCAGTTTTCGGATTTTTTCGCTAACTTTAAGGGATGAAACGATTTTTCTCTCTTTGGACGCTGCTGGCGCTGCTGGCCGTGCCCGCGTGGAGCCAGACCACGAAAAACATGCCCGAGCGGCATCCCGTCCTGAGCCAGGACCAGATTCTCGCCAACATCGAACAGACCATCGAACAGGTACGCGCCGACTGGAAAATTCCGGGCATTGGCGTAGCCCTCTGCAAAGACGGCGAAATGCTCCTCTGCAAGGGCTATGGCGTCAAGGACTGGAAAACCGGCATGCCGGTCGACGAGCACACGATTTTCCAAATTGGCTCGGTGTCGAAATCATTCACGGCCGCCATCATCGCCCAACTGGTGGACGAAGGCCTTCTCAAGTGGCAGGATCGCGTAATAGACCATCTCCCCGATTTCGAGATGTACGACCCCTGGGTCACCGAACACATCGAGATCCAGGACCTCACCTCGCACCGCAGCGGCATGCGCGACGATATCGGCACCTACCTGGGCAACCTGGGATACAACCGCGACGACATCTATCATATGTTCAAGCTCATGCCGCCCGCCTACACTTTCCGCGGCGACTACCAGTACAACAACATCACCTTCATCCCTGCAGCGAAAATTATTGAGAAGGTAACCGGAAAAAGCTGGGAAGAGAATGTCCGCGAGCGCATCTTCGAGCCCCTGGGCATGAACGAGTCGACCCTCAACGGCGAGGGCTTCGGCGCTGCGCTGGAAAAGGGCACGGCCGCCCTCCCCTACGCCTTCGAGCGCAAAGGCCGCGAGATGGACGTCTGGCCCATGTACGGCGACGAGCAGTCGCTCTGGTGGCTGACCGTCGTGGGCCCTGCCGGCAGCCTCTGCTGCCCGCCCGTCGACCTTATCAAATGGGCCCGCTTCCATCTGGAAAACGGCAAGGTGGGCGACACCCAACTCATCTCCGAAAAGCAGATGAACTTCCTGCACCGCGGCGTCACCATCACCTCGCAGACGCCCGAAAAGACGAATCTCTACGGCCACTGCTGGTTCATTGAGCAGACCCGCAAGGGCCGCCTCTATTTCCATACCGGCACCACCTGGGGCATGACCACGATGTGCGCCTTCATCCCCGAGATGGACTTCGCCATGACCATTCAGGTCAACAGCGAAGCGCCCTCCGAAGCACGCCACGCCATCCTGCGCCGGGCCATCGACCTTTTCCTCGGTTATGAAGACTACGACTACAACGCCGAATACCTCGCCGCCTGGTACAAACGGGCCGACGAGCGCGCCACCGCCGAAGAGAAGGCCGCCGCAGAGCGTGTGGCAGTACCCGCTCCCGCCTGGTCTCGTATCCAGGGCCACTACACCGGCCAGCATGACGTGCTGGGCGACGTCGACATCTTCATCGAGGGAGGAAAACTCATGATCAAGCTCCACAATGAAAAGGCCTGGAAGCGTGAGCTCAAGCACGTGAACGGCAATGTCTTCAACTTCCGGGCAGATGGCTGGGGCTTCGACGTCACCTTCCATTTCGACAACCCCGATGAATGGGGATCCCTCGCCAAAGGACTTTCCATTACGGTAGGCTCGGGAGAGGAATTTGCAAATTGGGATAGAAAACTGTAATTTTGAGCCGTCATGAAACGGCTTCTCCTGTTGGCCGCCGTGCTGCTGGGCGCAGCATCCGGCCTCTTCGCAAAGACCCCCGTCATCGGCATTTCCGCCTATAGCGAAAACGGCCGCTGCCAGGTCAATATGACCTATGTCAATTCCGTCCGGATGGCCGGCGGCGTACCGCTGGTGATTCCCCTCACCGAAGACGACGATCAGATCGAGGCGATCATTGACGCCATCGACGGCCTGGTAATGACCGGCGGGGAAGATTTCGACCCGCTCAAATGGTTCGGCGAAGAACCCATCCGCGGACTGGGAGAAGTCGTGCCGGAACGCGACGCTTTTGACGTTAAACTCGTTCGCGCCGCCGTGGCCAAAGGGATTCCCGTGCTGGGCATCTGCCGTGGCGAGCAGTTGTTGGGCGTAGCCTTCGGCGGCTCGCTCTGGCAGGACATCCCTTCCCAGGTAAAGGACAGCTATGTCAAGCATCGCCAGGGTCCGACCAACGGCGCTTTCGGCACCCACTCCATCCAGATTGAAAAAGGGTCCCTGCTATCGACCATTCTGGGCGGACGTACCACAGCAGTAGTCAATTCTTTCCACCACCAGGCCATCAAAAAGGTTCCCCAGGGCCTGAAGGTCGTCGCCACGGCAGCCGACGGCATCATCGAGGCCGTGGAGCGTTCCGGACGCCTGGCTCCTGACTTTGCTGACGGTGGTGGCATGATTCTTGGCGTACAGTTCCATCCCGAGGTCATCACCAACGCAGGCAATCCCGAATTCCTTCCCATTTTCCAGAAGTTGGTCAAAGAGGCCGCAAATTAGTTTTCTGACATGATTTTTCGAACATTCCGGCTCAGGATCATCCTGGTGGCGGCCCTGGCTGCCACAGTCAGTGCCTGTACCGACAACACCTATGATTTCGACCGCGTCGATCACGCCATCACGCTCGGCGGCGAAGATCTGGCCCTGCCGCTGGCCAAGACCGGCCAGATGACGGTTGCTGACCTGGTGGGCGACAAGTTCAGCGAGTATATCACCGTGGAAGAAGACGGCTCCTACGCCATCCAATACGACTCCGCTCCTTATTCTTTCACGTTCGACGGGTTGAAAGACTACGATGGCACCGGCCCGTTCCGCCGTTACATCAACTACCCCATCAGCTACGGCTTCAACTTCTTCTCCAAGCCGGTGCCCGCTCCCACCTTCGACGAGCACGGCGAAGCCGACCTGACAGGCGTCCTTCCCGGCACCATCAGCCTGGGCAAACGAAGCAAGAGCGCGTCGCTCAGCGTTCCCCGTCTCCCCGACGAACTGGTCTCCCTGGCGTCCATCACTCTGAGCGATGATTCCTGCTTCGAGCTCACCGTCTCGATTCCCGACTGCATGTTCACCGAGGGAACCGTCATCCCCGACCTGCGCATCGACCTGAGCGCGTGGTTCGAAAGCAAGGACGCCGTCGACGGCATCCTCCATTTCGACACGCCGCTCGAACCGGCCAACGGCTATACCGCGACCCAGTCATTCAATCTCCACAAGGTGGTGTTCGATCCCAAGAACTACGATCCCCAGACCCACACCCTGATGCTCAAGGCCGTCATGAATTTCGACGGCAGTTGCTCCCTCCAGGGTGTAAAGACCGACCGCTCGCACTATGAAAGCGCCCCCGCTACCACCCAGCTGCTGGCCAGCGTCATCATGCGCCGGATCAACTGCCAGGCGGTCGAAGGCGTCTACAAATACCAGCTCGACGACATCCAGACCTCGGTCAATTTCAAGGAGATGATGGACCGCCTCACGGCGGCCGTCGGTGACGAGGCCCTGTC
>Ga0310696_10002494_pt1 | contig 24261 bp, 18 predicted proteins | sample AusTroGonzalo_MG_4_FD_203885 | JGI IMG/M metagenome (GOLD analysis project Ga0310696, IMG submission 203885) | Bovine rumen microbial communities from tropical cattle in Woodstock, Queensland, Australia - Gonzalo_02 (v2) (version 2) | ecosystem: Host-associated > Mammals > Digestive system >...
CTCCTTGCTGAGCCTGCGGCCGTTGCAGAGCGGACAAACGAGGTACTGTTCCTGCTTCTTGTCCTCATCCTCGGCTTCCTGCTTGACCTTGTCGATATAATCGATCATACGTTTGTACCAATCGCTGTCGTCGTGCACAATATCATTCAGTTCGTCGTCGGTTGCCGTGGCAATATCTGCGGCTTTGATGCGTCCCAAACCTTTGCACCGCGGGCACCAGCCTTGCGGTGAGTTGAACGAGAACGTATGCGGTGCGGGTTCGCGGTAGGACATACCCGTCGTGGGGCACATCAGGTTCCTGGACAGGAATCGCGGATTGGCTCCGTCTGCCTCGCAAACAAGGATCATACCGTTACCTTGCTGCATGGCTTTATCGAGGGATTGTGCGAGACGTTTGGTCGTGTCATCAAAGGCTAACTCGTTGAGTTTGAGCTTGTCAACGACAATCTCAACCGTATGGTTCTTGTAGCGGTCAAGCTTCATGCCGGGGGTTATCTCCATGAGTTCGCCATCGACACGCGCTTGGATGAATCCCTTGAGACGAATCTGCTCAAACAGCTCCTTGTAGTGGCCTTTGCGGTTCTGTACGACAGGAGCCAAAAGCAGCAGTTTCTTGCCCATATAATGCTCGTAAATGAGGGCTATGATCTGCTCGTCGGTATATTGAACCATCTTTTCGCCCGTCACGTAAGAATAGGCATCAGCGGCACGAGCATACAACAGACGCAGAAAATCGTAAATCTCCGTGATCGTGCCCACAGTAGAACGCGGATTGCGTACGGTGGTGCGCTGGTCGATACTGATGACGGGCGAGAGTCCGGTAATCTTGTCGACATCGGGGCGTTGCATATTGCCTATGTATGAGCGCGCGTACGCAGAAAACGTTTCCATATAACGCCGTTGTCCCTCGGCGTAGATGGTATCGAAAGCAAGAGAGGATTTGCCGGAGCCGCTAAGCCCGGTAATGACAGTCAACGCATATCGAGGTATTCGAGCGTTGATGTTCTTTAAGTTATGCTCGCGAGCTCCGCGAATGTCTATGTAGGTTTTGCTGTCCACAAATTAAACAAATTAACCAAATTACGATGGAGATTTATATGTCCACGAATTAATCGAATTACACTAAATATTGTATATACAAAAATCGTGCCATTATTGATATATGATCAACCAATAATGGTTGATGCATAAAAGAACGCTAATTTACGTTATGTAAAATAGCATTTGTGTGAATGTACACAATAATCAACGTGAATGGCGTAAAAATGCTGAAGTTGTATTCTACTTCGTATGACAAAATGTCATAAGACAGGAGTTGACGGGGAATGTGGCACAAATTTTGTAGTAAAAAAGAATTGTAAAGAAAAACGAATATGACAGACGAAATACAAGTAAAAGGAGTAAACAGCGGAGATGTGGTAACCGTATTGCCGCTCAGGAACATTGTGTTGTTTCCGGGTGTACTGTTGCCGGTAACCATATCGCGTCCGAAATCGATGGAGCTGGTTCAGCAAGCATATAATGACGAGGAGATCATAGGCGTATTCAGTCAGAAAGACAACGCAAAGAAAGAGCCTGAGATAAGCGATATTTATCCGATCGGTGCAGCAGCCCGCGTGGTTCGTATATTCGAAGCACCTGACGGCTCGATGATGGCTATACTGGAAGGAACAGAACGGCTGTGGATGAAAGAATATGTGGGCATCAAGCCCAAGATCCGCGTGCGTGTTACGGTTGAACCGGATATAGTACCTCCGAGCAGTGACAAGCAGTTTATGGCGCTATGTTCCGCCATCAAGGAGAAAGCGTTGTACATCCTGGACAGAGGTACTAACCTACCCCAGGAAGTCAAGATGCTGCTACGCGGTGTCAGTTCGCCGGAGATACTGATCAACTATATCTGCGTGAACTTCAACATGTCGCTCGAGGAGAAGCAGAAACTGCTGGCAACGCCGTACATGCAGATGCGCGGCGAGCAACTGTTGGAATACCTGACCCGCGAAGCCGAGATGGTCAAGACCAGCGCAGATATCAAGGAGAAAGCGGCGGAGAACATCAACAAGGACCAACGCGAGTACTTCCTGCACCGCCAGCTCGAAGCCATACAGAAAGAACTTGGAGAAACCGATAGCGAGCGATGCAAGGCCTTGCGTGAACGTGCCGCTAAGAAAAACTGGCCGGAGCATGCCAAGCAAGCCTTTGAGGAAGGTATGAAAAAGGTGGAACGCGAGTCGCCGCACTCATCGGACTACCAAATAGATATAACTTACCTGGAGACCCTGCTCGACCTGCCTTGGGACGATTGTACAGAGGATAAGTACGACATACGCGAAGCCAAAGAAGTGTTGGACAAGGATCATTACGGCATGGAAAAGGTCAAAGAGCGTATCCTGGAGTACCTGGCTGTATTGAAACAGACCCATGATGCCAAGACGAAGGATACGAAAGCCCCTATCCTATGCCTGTACGGCCCTCCGGGCGTGGGTAAGACCAGTCTGGGTAAGAGCATAGCTACCGCCCTGGGCAGGAAGTATGCCCGTGTGTCGCTCGGCGGCCTGCACGACGAGGCGGAGATACGCGGACACCGGCGCACATATATCGGCGCTATGCCCGGACGTATCATAAGCAATATCAAGAAAGTACAGAGCAGCAACCCCGTGTTCGTGCTCGACGAGATTGACAAGATAGGCGCCGATTACAAGGGCGATCCGACAAGCGCCTTGCTCGAGGTGCTCGATCCCGAGCAGAATGCCACGTTCCACGACAACTATCTGGATGTGGATTACGACCTGAGCAAGGTGCTGTTTGTGGCTACCGCCAACTCCCTGGACAGCATTCCACGTCCCCTGCTCGACCGTATGGAACTGATCGAGATGACGGGTTACCTGCAGGAGGAGAAAGAAGAGATAGCCAAGCGGCACTTGATGCCCAAATGTCTGCATAGCAACGGATTGAAAGCCACCGATCTGCGTATAGGCAAGACCGCCATGGGCGAGATCATTGACCATTACACACGCGAATCGGGTGTGCGTAATCTGGAACGCCAACTCTCCACCATCTGCCGCAAGGTAGTAACAAAGATTGCCCTGGAGGAGGAATACAACCACTCGTTGACCCACGAGGATATACTCGCCTACCTGGGCAAGCCCCGCTTCAACCGCGACATGTGGGAGAACAACAAGTATTGCGGTGTAGTAACCGGCTTGGCATGGACGAGCGTAGGCGGCGAGATACTGTTCATTGAGACCTCGCTTAGCAAGAGCAAGAACCCTACCCTGACCCTGACGGGTAACCTGGGTGACGTGATGAAAGAATCGGCAACGATCGCCTTGGGATACATCAAGGCTCATGCCGAACATTTCGGTATTCCGCAGAAAGATATCGAGTCGCTGAGTGTGCATCTGCATGTACCCGAGGGAGCTGTACCCAAGGACGGTCCGTCGGCAGGTATCACGATGACCACGGCTATGGTAAGCGCGTTCACCCGCAGGAAGGTTCGTCCGCGTATAGCCATGACGGGCGAGATGACCCTGCGCGGCAAGGTGCTGCCCATAGGCGGCGTGAAGGAGAAGATTCTGGCTGCCAAACGTTCGGGCATAACCGATATCGTGCTCTGCGAGGATAACCGCAAGGATGTGGACGAGATACCCGAGATGTATGTGAAGGGACTGACGTTTCATTATGTGAAAGACATAGACGAAGTAATCGATTTCGCATTGCTCAAGAAGTAACGACTATGGCTGATCGCATCAATATCCCCATCGCCGCGGAAGGCATATACAAGGACAGAGGCAGCAAGTTTCTGGCATTCGCGGAGCCTATAAGCGACGAGGAGCAAGCCAAGAAACGTATAGCCTGGTACAAAAAGAAGTATCATGATGCGCGGCATGTATGCTATGCGTACCGCCTGGGCGAGAACCTGTGGCGCGCGAAAGACGACGGCGAACCGCACGGCACGGCAGGACTGCCTATACTTCGCAGCATCGATGCCCGCAACTTGGATCAGGTGCTAGTGGTGGTGGTGCGGTATTTCGGCGGCACGCTCCTGGGCACCGGAGGATTGATGGTGGCATACAGAGAGGCGGCTTGTGCAGCGTTGGATAAGGCGTTGGGGAAGTGAGATGAAAGAAATCAGATATCAGAAATCAGATAGATATGGATAAATACAAGAAGATACGGGCGTATAGGACGGAATGGTTGCAGGCCATACTGGACTGGATCATTATCCTACCTATGCTGAGGTATATGGAATGGAAGACTACCACGTCGGTGGAGTTAGCGTACCTGGGTGACCGGAAACGTATCGAGCAGGATATACGCCACGGGGCGTTCTTTATGACCAACCATCGGGATATATGCATGGACTCGGCTTGGCTGAGTATGCTCCTCAGATTGCGGTACTGCATACGTCCGTACATAGGCATAGGCAATAACCTGTTCGGCAAGTGGTGGATAGAGCCGTTCGTGCGAAGCCAACGGTGTTTCGTGGTGATCCGTAACGTGTCGCCCCGCGAACAACTGGCAAACTCGCAACTGCTGTCGGAATACCTGCAATACCTGCGCAGGAAAGACAAATCGATATGGCTGGCTCAACGCCAGGGACGCGCCAAGGACGGCAACGACGTGACGCAACCCGGCGTGCTGAAGATGCTGACATTGGGAAGCGATGATTTCTTTAAGGAAGTGAAGGCACTGAACATCTGCCCCATATCGATAACCTACGAGTACGACCCCTGCGACTACCTGAAAGCCCGCGAGATGCAATTGGTTCGCGACAATCCTGCCTGGAAAAAGAGCAGACGCGACGACCTGATAAGCATGAAGGTGGGTATAGAAGGACAGAAAGGTCGCGTGGTGTATCGCATGACACCCAGTATCAATCCCGAGATTGATGACCTGCTTGCTGAGCGACCCGAGGTACGCCAACTTCCCCGCAACGAACAGATACAGCTCGTGTGCGATATGATTGACAGACATATACACAGAGGCTATGAGGTATTTTTGCGGGGCAGGATGTTCGAGGAATATCTGAAAGGACAATTGGAGAAAATCCAGTTGCCTAACAAGGACGAGGAGTTCCTGATGCAGAAGATGCACGAGATGTATGCAAAACCCATTGAAAATTACAAGAAAGCACTATGAGACGAGCATTATTTGCAGGGAGTTTTAATCCGTTCACGGTGGGGCATGCCGATATTGTGAAGCGAGGACTGGAACTCTTTGATGAGGTGGTGATAGGCATAGGCGAGAACCAGGACAAGCCCTCAGAGGATATCGATGAGCGTTTGCAGGCTATCCGTGCCATATACAAGGATAACCCGCGTGTACGGGTTGAGGTATATCACTCGCTGACGGTGGATTATGCACGTGAGGCAGGCGTATGTGCCTTGCTTCGCGGTGTGAGGACGATGACGGACTTCGAGTACGAGCGTCAGATGGCCGATGCCAACCGAGCGCTGGCAGGCCTGGAGACCGTGGTGCTGTTCACACGACCGGAGTTGGGCTATATCAGTTCGTCGCTGGTACGCGACCTCAGACGCCACGGAGCAGATGTGTCGGGATTGGCAATGTAGAGAAATCAGAAGTCAGAGATCAGAAGTCAGAGATCAGAAATCAGAGATCAGAAGTCAGAAATCAGATTATGAAGAGAAAGATTATAATATTGGTTAGCGTGTTGATCGGGGTTATGGGTATGCAGGCTCAGAGCAAGTCGGCACGCGTCGAGCAGTCGATCATCACATTCAACGACGTGCTTCGGCAGTTGGATATCAATTATGTGGACACCCTACCCTATGAGATGATGACCGAGACAGCCATCAATCAGATGCTCAGGCAGGTTGACCCCTATACCGTGTATTATCCGAAGGACAAGGACAAAGACCTGAAGATGATGACCACGGGTAAGTACGGCGGCATAGGTGCTATCATCCAGTTGCGTGACGAGAAGACCGACTCGACTGCCACCAAAAAGAAGGACAAAAAGAAAGATACGTACGTGATCATCTCCGAGCCGTACAAAGGTAAGCCTGCCGAGCGTGCAGGACTATTGGCAGGTGACCGCATCCTGGAGATTGACGGCAAGAAGATGGCCGGCAAGAGTGTGTCGGAGGTAAGTGACGCACTACGCGGCACGCCCCACTCCACGGTAAGCGTGAAGGTTCAGCGTTACGGCGTAGCCGAACCGCTGGTGTTCACCTTCGAACGCGACGAGGTAAAGCTGCCGGCAGTAAGTTATGCCGGAATGGTGGGCGATAAGGTTGCTTATATCATGTTCAGTGAATTTACCGAACAATCCTCGAAGGATGTGCAGCAAGCCTTGCACCAACTCGTAGACGAGCAGGGAGCACGTGCCTTGGTGTTCGACCTGCGCGACAATGGCGGAGGTATCATCGACGAGGCGGTACAGATCGTTAATCTGTTCGTACCAAAAGGAAAGACCGTGGTATCCACCCGCGGCAAGAATCAGAAAAGTGAACGTAACTACACAACTACCCAAGAGCCGCTATATCCCGAACTGCCTGTTGTGCTGCTGGTTAACCACAATAGCGCCTCGGCATCGGAGATCGTGGCGGGTAGCTTGCAGGACATGAAACGTGCCACGTTGATAGGCGAGCGCACGTTTGGCAAAGGACTGGTACAGAGCGTACGATCGGTAGCCTACGACGGCTATATCAAGGTGACGACTGCCAAGTATTACCTGCCTTCCGGACGATGCATCCAGGCTATCGACTACTCCAAGCACAAAGGTAAAGCCGAGAAAGATACCACAGGCGGCATCCTGCCCGACATCGTGATGAACGACAGCAGCCGTAAGGTGGATATAAGTTACACCCTGTACGCCAAGCAACTGATCTTCGACTATGCTACGCGCTACCGTTTAGCCCACGAGAGCATAGCGCCTGTCGGGGAGTTTGCCCTGACAGATCAGGAGATAGAGGACTTCTGTGCCTTCCTGGAGGAAGAGAAATTCACCTACGAGACCGAGACGAGCAAATACTACAAGGACATGCTTGATATGGCTCGTCATGAGGATCTGGACTCCGCGACCATCAAGCAGATGCAAGCCCTGGAACCGATGCTGCACCCCTCGTTCCGAGAGGCCGTATGGCGGCACAAAGCTGACATATGCAAACTCCTGGAGTCGGAGATTATAGAGCGTTACTACTACCAGCACGGACGTATCGAGTACATGCTCAAACATGATGAAGAGCTTAAAAAAGCGCTTGAGGTAATTAAGTGAAACGGCTATCATACATAATATTAGCAGTTGCAACGCTACTCATATCGAGTTGTGCTAACCGTGGTTCGGGTCCGCAAGGAGGTCCTAAGGACACGATACCTCCCACTCTGCTTCGCGAGACTCCGCTGAACGGCACATGTAACTACAAAGAGAAGACCGTAGTGTTGCAGTTTGACGAGTATGTGCAGCTTAGCAACGTAGCGGATAATGTGCTGATATCGCCTCCGCAACAGACTCCTCCAGTCGTCAAGGCCTACGGTAAACGCGTGATTGTCACCTTTGAGGAAGACCTAAAGGACAGCACGACCTATACCATCGATTTTGGTGAGGCTATATGCGACAACAATGAGAAGACACCTCTCGGTAACTACAGTTTCTCGTTTGCCACAGGCGAGCATATCGATACGCTGGCCATGTTCGGACGCGTGATCAATGCCGAAGATCTGAATCCCGTACAGGGCGTGATGGTTGGCGTACATGAGGAACTGGATGACTCGGCGTTTGCCACCCTGCCCTTTACACGCATAGGCAAGTCGGATTCAGTAGGTCAGTTTGGCGTGCTGAACATGCGTGGCGGTCAGTACCGCATCTACGCCTTGCGCGACATGAGTAAGGATTACCGCTATCAACCCTCGGAGGCATTGGCATTTACGGATGAGGTGTTCAGTCCGTCGCTGGCGTGCGACTCGGATAGCGTATGGTACCACGTGCCGGATACGATCGTGCTGAAGCTGTTTACCGAGAACAAACAACGGCATTATTTCATGCGGGGTCTGCGCGACAAGGAGCAGCATTTCTTTACCTTGCTCTTCTCTGCTCCGCAGGACAGTCTGCCAACGATAGTAGCGCTCCAGCCGGATAGCCTGCTGCAATCCGCCGACAGCATTCAGCCGTCAGCTGACAGCACATGGGTGGATTTTACGCGACATATGCTCTGTCAGGCTAATCCGACCAAGGATACCTTAGTATATTGGCTGACTGACTCGCAGGCGATAAGCATAGATACATTACGATTCCTGATGACGTACAAGATGACCGACTCCCTGTATCAGTTGGTGGATACGACGGATACGGTACAGATCATCTATCGTCATCCGAAGCTGAATCAGAAAGCGCTGGAAGCCAAGCAACGGCGTGATGCCAGCCGGAAAGTGGAGCTGAAGTCGAATGCGTCCTCGAAGTTCGATATATACAGAAGTATTGAATGGTCGGTGGACGCCCCGCTGCAGGCCTATTACCCGGACAGCATCCACCTGTACGAAAAGAAAGACACCCTGCTGCTGCCGGTGGCCTACCGGATAGAGCCCTTGGATTCGTCGGGGATACGGTTTGCCATGCGTGCCGAACTCAAACACGAACATATGTATACCCTACAAATGGATTCCGGGGCAATGCATAACATCTACGGCATAACCAATCATGCATTCAAGGCGGAATACCGTTTGCGCTCGCTGGACGAGTACTCCACGCTGACCATCAAACTGACCCATTTCGACGAACGCGCACGTATTCAGATACTTGACGAGAAAGACAAGGTGATACGCGAACTGCCCGCCGAGCCCGATGGAGCGGTATTCAAGAACCTGGAAGCCAAGAGCTTCTACGTCAGGATGTATCTGGATCTGGACGGTAGCGGCACATGGACAACAGGCGACTGGGCTCTAAAACGCCAACCGGAACCCGTCTTCTACTTCGACAAGAAACTGAGCCTGCGGGCTAACTGGGAGTTTGAAGAGACCTTCGATCATCTGGCTCTGCCCTTGCTAAAGCAGAAACCGAAAGCCTTGATCAAGGTAGATAACGGCAAAAAGAAATAATCCCCCGCATGAGGGATTATTTTTTTGAGGTATGGAAAACGTGAGAGCTAATTGCCTTGTATGTACTTGGTTACCAACTCGTATATCTGTTTGCTACGTTCTACTTGTTTTCCTGCTTCGCCCGGACGTTGCCGGCTCAGCTCTTCGAGAATCTGCAGATGATGGCGTATGACTTGCTCGTCATTGCGTTGTGCCGGTCCTGTCTGTGCTTCTCGTGGCGTGAGGGTATGCACCTTGGCGGCTGTCCGGTCAATCAGCGGCAACAAGGCAGCAAAAGGAATACTCGTTCCGCGCAATATGTCGGCGGCTATGCGGTACATACAGTTCGAAAAGTTATTGGCAAAGATACCGGCTATATGCAAGCGTTCCCTATCCTGCTGTGTGCATTCGAAGATCCGACCGGTCAGGTTCTGCGCCAAAGTATAGATAGCCGCCACATCATCGATGTCGCGCCCTTCGATAAAACAGGGGATCGTACTCCAGTCGTCAATCAACACTTCCCGGCTGAAACTCTGGAAGAAATACAGCACGCCTGCATGGGGTTTGTCGCTGCCGAAAACATCGATGGGCATCGATCCGGATGTATGCATATGTAGCGCTTTGGGAGCCTTAACCAAGGCTACCACCTCCCGCAAGGCTTGGTCGGCCACGGTATAGATATAGCAGTCCGCCTCGGGCAACAAAGCAACTGACGACGGGTCAGCCGTCAACGGACGGGCATGCACCAACTCCGTCTTGATTCCTTTGCATTCAAACGCATGATGCAGGTTCGTCCCTACGCTACCTGCTCCGATAATAACGATTCTCATTGGGCAAGCTCCTTATAAAATTCCGTAACGGCAATGATGCCTTTTTCCCAGACCTCCAGATCCATCGATTCGTTGGGGGAATGGATGGCATTCTGCTCCAGGCCAAAGCCCATGAGGATCGTCTTGACTCCCAGTACCCGTTCGAACTCGGCGATGATAGGTATGCTACCGCCTCGACGGGCTGCCAACGGCCGTTTGCCGAAAGCTACTTCGAATCCCCGCTCGGCAGCTTTGTAAACCGGCAGGTCGATGGGACACAGGTACCCCTGTCCGCCATGCATCGGGGTGACCTTGACGCGCACGCCCGAGGGGGCAATGGCTTGCATATACTCGGCAAACTCGCGGCTGATCTTCTCGTGGTCCTGATTGGCTACCAAGCGACATGATACCTTGGCAAAAGCCTTACTTGGCAATACGGTTTTTGAGCCTTCGCCCGTATAGCCGCCCCATATGCCGCAAATGTCGAACGACGGACGGCACGAGTTACGCTCCAAGGTGGAATAGCCCTGCTCGCCAAACACCTCATCCACATCGATGGCACGTTTGTATGCCTCGAGGTCGAAAGGTATCTGTGCTATCATCTTTCGCTCCTCGTCGGGTATGGGCAGCACATCGTCGTAGAAGTGCGGGATAGTGATCTTGCCACGCTCGTCAACCACCTGTGCCAACATCTGTGTCAAGGCGTTGATTGGATTCCGAACCGCCCCGCCGAAATGTCCGGAGTGCAGGTCACGATTCGGACCGTCCACCTCAATCTGCCAGTACGCCAAGCCGCGCAATCCTACGGTAAGAGATGGTGTCTGTTTGCCTATCATCGAGGTGTCGCTGACCAGTATCACGTCACACTTGAGCAGGTCTTTGTGTTGCTCAATGAATGCCGCCAGGGACGGTGAACCAATTTCCTCTTCGCCTTCGAAGATGAATTTGACGCGGCACGCAGAATACTTCGCAGCCATCTCGGGGTTTGACCATATATGGCGAACCATGTACTCAAACGCCTTGGCCTGGATCATAGCCTGCCCCTTGTCGTCGTCTGCACCTCGGGCATACAACCTGCCGTCACGGATGACAGGTTCCCACGGATCGGACTGCCATAACTCCAACGGAGTAACCGGCATCACATCATAATGGGCGTAGACCAAGACCGTAGGTTGTTGATTGCATGTTGGCTCATATTCCGCATACACGAACGGATTGCCTTCCTTGGTGGGCGCAGGCATTACCTCGGCGTGTTGGCAACCTGCCGCCAAGAGCAGTTCTTTCCAACGCTGTGCACAACGCAGCATATCGGGCTTGTGCTCCTGTTCGCAACTCACGGATGGGATGCGCAACAGCGAACTCCACTCATCCATAAAACGCTCACGGTTCTGAGCTATATACTCCTTTATATCCATATCTGTTGTCAGTTATCGGTAATCAGTTGTCAGATATCAGTTATCAGCTGTCAGTTATTTAACGGGGTTGATGTAGTAAAAGCTCGTATCATTTTCCAACGTGCCTATTATATCCCTCAAGATCCGTTCGGGATGTACTACCCCACTCTCCCAGAAATCGTTTGCACCATTCTCGAGGCAACGTTTGCCGAAATTGTACAGCCTGCCGGTCTGATAGGCCTTGAACAAGGCATGTTGGCCATTCATCTCGATGAGCGCCTCCCGGCTTGGCACGTTACACCCCAACCATACATCGGCATCGGCAAAGGTAAGCAAGGCCTGTTCGAAAGTAAGCGGGATAGACGACTCACGCGTGTCGTCGGCAAAGGCATATGCAGCATTGGCATCGCGGAACAACGCTCCCATGTATGTGCCGCCTGCCGGCACGTACCATGTACCCCGGAAATCCAAGCCCGACACGACGGACATTGGTTTATCATTGGCTTCTTGATGCACGGCTTGTTGCTTTCGGCTGTCGCGCAAGCTGCTGTACGCCTTATCGACCTCGGCAAAGATGCTGTCGGCTTTCGGCAATTCGCCTATGAAAACTGCAACGAAGCGTATCCATTCTGCTCGTGCCAGGGGTGTAGCCTCTCGCCACTCGTTGTTGTACAGCACGTTGATCCCCACGCTCTCCATCCGCTCGGCAGCCTGGTCGCTGGGCGCATAGGTGGAGAACAGCATACCTTGTACGCCATTAGCCAAGATGCGCTCGACATCAGGTTGCATAGCATCGCCCAGATGGCGGCAATGGTCGGGCAAGGAGTGATAGCACACCTCGGGGTTGCACATGCCTACCAACCTGTCCAATGCATCAAGTTCGGCCAACATCCCGATATGTGTAGCCGACGAGGCGCCAATACGCTTCATCGGCTCGGCAATCATGTACGTAGCCATCACGCTGTCGGGTTGCCAGGGCGCAAACACCCGTATACGTTTCATGCCCAAGGTGTCGTCGATCTGAAACCCGGTGGCGTACTTGTTACCCGGACGGGCAGTCCTAACCTGTTCGGCGGCAGGCGAGCATGCTGACAACAGGCATGCCAACAGCCCGACACAACTAACGATGAGGCAAGCCAAGATTGGCTTACAGCTATTACAGGTTGTTCTTTGCATATTCATACCCTGCTGTCAAGGCACGGATGTTCGTTTCCACTACAGCTTCCGACTTGCGTGCAAACACCTTCTCCAGAGCAGCCTTAACGATGTCGAACTCGATGCCGAGCATGGGAATAGCCGCTCCCAACAGAACCATGTTAGAGGCCTGAACAGGGGCATTCACCTCTTTGACGAGTGCGTCGGTATCAATCAGTATGTGGCGCGGATAGCGTTTGATCGCCGCATATACCTGTTCGATATCCGGATAGGTGTCGATGTTCCGGAAGGGAACAGACGAGGTGACAATACATCCGTTCTCAGCCAACCAGGGTACATACCGTAAGGCTTCCAGCGGCTCGAGCGAGAGGATGATATCGGTCTGTCCCCGGGGAATCAAGTCCGACCATATGGGCTGGGTAGATATACGCAGATGGCTCTGTACCTCGCCGCCACGCTGGCTCATTCCGTGAACCTCGGCTTGCTTGAGATACCAACCTTCAGCCAATGCCGCTTGGCCGATTACGGTGGCAATAGACAGGATACCTTGTCCGCCTACGCCGGCTAAGATTATATCATTTTTCATATTGTTGCTGTTTTTATCAGCCAAGATTGGCTGATGCTTGTTACTTGCGGGCTTGTTATTTGCGGGCTTTGCGTTTCAGGGTTTGTATGCATTCGCGGCGGGCGATGATGACCGATGTCCCGTGGTAGTTGATCTCCTCGCGGATGACCTGTTTCATCTCGTCCATATTCTTGGCGAGGGGGACTACTACGCGCACATGCTCCTCTGCCACACCCAGAGCCATACATATGCGCTCCAGTTTGCCTGTACCGGCTGAGTCTTGTCCGCCGGTCATACCGGTAGTCAGGTTGTCGGAAATTAGTACTACGACATCGGCGTTGGAGTTCACGCAATCCAATAGTCCTGTCATACCCGAGTGAGTAAATGTAGAGTCGCCAATCACGGCTATAGCCGGATGTTGCCCGGCATCAGCTGCGCCCTTGGCCATTGTGACGGATGCGCCCATCTCTACGCATGAATGGATTGCATGGAAGGGCGATAACGCACCCAAGGTATAGCAACCTATATCGCCAAAGATACGTGCATTCTCATATTCGCGTGCCACCTCGTTGAGCGCCGTATACATATCCCTGTGTCCGCACCCCTGACACATCGAGGGCGGTCTGCCCGGTAACTTCAATTCGCTTTCGGCATTCGACACGCTTTCGACTTTCGACTTTTGACTTTCGACTCCAATAAAGCAATCCGGCGATAACTCACCCATGCGGGGCAGATCGCCTGTCAGTCGACCGCGGATACGTACATGCGAGGGAACCATCCCGCGCAACAGTTCCTCTACTACAGGTTGTCCTTCCTCGGCTACCAATATATCTTCCACGCCATCTGCTACCATCTGATTGATCAGTTTGACGGGCAGGGGATATTGCGTTATTTTCAGGATGGATGCTCCTTGAGCTATCTCTGCTTCCTGCATGTAGTTATGCGCTATACCGCAAGCAACGATGGCACGTTTGGGATCTTTGCCGCGGGTATAGACATTGTTTCCCAGCTCCTCGCTCAGCCGCACAAATTCCGGTTGCTCTGCTAACAGGTCTGCGTAATTTTTCTTGGCGAACGCCGGCAGGAGAATGAAGTGCTGCGCGTTCGCGGGCAAGCGGAGTGTGTTTTGTTGTGCGGGGGCTTCGGCAGTATTGACCATTGCACGGCTGTGAGCCATACGCGTTGTAACGCGCATCAGGACGGGTACGCCCAACTTCTCCGACAAGTCAAAAGCCTGTCGCGTCATGTCGTAAGCCTCCTGCTGGTTCGACGGCTCAAGGCAGGGAATAAGCGCAAACTTGGCATAGAAACGCGAGTCCTGCTCGTTCTGCGAACTGTGCATTGAGGGGTCGTCGGCAGCTACGACTACCAGTCCGCCATTCACACCCGTGATGGCAGAATTGACGAAAGCATCCGCGCAGACGTTCATACCAACGTGTTTCATACATACGAGCGCACGTTTGCCGGCATAGGTCATGCCTAACGCAGCTTCCATGGCTGTCTTCTCGTTCGTTGCCCAGCGGCAGAAAATCGGATTGTCATCACGGCTTTCGACTTTCGACTTTCGACTTTCGACTAATTGTATGTACTCCGTTATTTCCGTGGATGGTGTGCCCGGATAGGCATATACGCCACTCAAGCCTGCATCTATAGCACCTTGAGCGATGGCTTCATCACCTAAGAGAATGTGTTTCATGATATATTGTGTTTTATAAGTTTTCCGTATTAACTGTCAGCTTTCAGCTATCAGTTGGGCAAACAGGCTGTCAGGTAGCACAGGAGCCGTGAGGGTCAGCTGTTCTTTACGTACGGGGTGAACGAACGAGATCTGCCTTGCATGCAAACATATACTTCCATCGGGATTACTGCGTTTGGCGCCATACTTCAAGTCGCCTTTGATCGGACAACCTATTCCAGCTAGTTGGCAGCGGATCTGATGATGCCGTCCGGTCTGCAGTTCGACTTCCAATAATGTATAATGCTCGCCTCGTGCCAACGTGCGATACGTCAGTATGGCCTGCTTGGCATCCTTGGTGCCAGGTTTGGCTATGTACGATTTGTTTTGCGGCTCGTTGCGTATCAGCCAATTCTCCAATCGTCCCTGTTCCATCTTTGGAGCACCTTGCACGATAGCCCAATAGGTCTTCTTTACATCTGACTTCTGATCTCTGACCTCTGACTTTTCCCTAAACATCTCGTTGAGCCTAACCAACGCCTTGCTTGTACGAGCAAAGAGCACTACCCCACTCGTGGGGCGGTCAAGCCTGTGAGGCACACCAAGAAATACCTCGCCGGGTTTGTTGTACTTCTCCTTAAGGTATTCCTTGATGGTCTCCGACAGCGGCTTATCGCCCGTCTTGTCGCCTTGTACGATCTCTCCCGGAGCTTTATTTACGGCAATTATATGATTGTCCTGGTAAAGTATCTCCATGTACGTATAGGCTGACTATTGATTACTGTTTTGTCCACTCGGGGGTGTAGGGCGTGCCAACCGAACCGAGTTGCGAATCGTTGCTGAACGAGAATGTACTGTTGCTCTTGAAGATGTTTTTTACTTGCTTACTGTAGTAACGCAACTGAACATCCTTGATATCCTCGTTGTTCAAGCCTGCAATATAGAGGAAGAACAAGTTGTTACGATCGGCTTCGAGCGTATCAACACCCAGACATTTATCTCCGCAGAATGCGGCGAGCAGATCGCCATCAGCCAACTTCCACTTCTCAGCCTCTACCTGCTTGGGATAAGTGAGCGACAGATCAACGCTTACGATGGCAGTCATCGATGCTGTCATGTCGTAACTCTCGGGAGCAGCCCAGGACGGTTGTGATACCGAACCGCTGATTGAATCCAACACTTCGGGTTGTGGCTGGGGATCCGGCTGAGGATCGGGTTTGGGTTCATCATTCTTTTTGCATCCTACTGCCAGCATCAGCATGGCGCACGACATAAGAATCATTAATTTTTTCATAATGCTATTATTTATTAGTTTTTATTCATTATATCCCATTATTTGGTAGCTCCGCCAAGAGCGATGTACAATCCGATGAGTCCTATAGCACCGTTGTACAGATTCTCCGCCTCATTCAGTTGTGCCGAAAGGAGTGACTCTTGTGCTGTAAGTACCTCCAGATAGCTGGCTTTACCATTGTTCATCAACTCATGCGTGCCGTTGTATGCGTCCTGCAGCACTTCCACCTGACGTTGCAGGAGAATATATTTGTCGCGTGCCACTTGGCAATCGGCAAGTGCTTCATTGACTTCATTACCTGCGTTAATCACAGTCTGCACGTAATCATCCAACTTTTTCTCCTGGTTGAGTTTGGCTATCTCCAGTTGAGCTTTGAGTTTGCCTTGTTGGAAGATAGGTTGCGTGAGCGTTCCCAACAACTTCATCAGCAGTCCTGCCGGATCAGCAGTAAAGCCTTCCATCGTCCAATTGAGCAATCCTGACAGCGAGAATGACGGATAGAACTGTGCCCTTGCTGCAGCGGTATTGTAGAAAGCCTCTTCCAACATATGGTTGGCCAACTTGATATCCGGACGGTTCTCCAGAAGTACGGAAGGCACACCTGCGCTGAAGCGTTGCGGCAGTTCAAATTGTCCCCAACTATTGCGGCGGATGTTTTGTGGCGTGACAGCCAGAATCTTACACAGGCTGTTCTCTGTACTACGAATACTGCGCTTGGCATCTACGATCTGTTGCTTGACGCTCAGGTTTGAAGATTCCATTTGGTTGACGGCCGTGGAATATGCTTGGCCGTTTTCCCACAACGCACGCTCCGTCTCCAGTGATTCATCCCACAGGCTGTCGGTAGCGAGAAGGATCTCCATCTCCTTGTCAAGAAGCATAAGCTGGTAGTACAGTTGCGCTACGGTAGATATCAGGTTCGCCTGTGTGGCTTCGCGTGAGGCTTCGGCTTGCAGAAGCACAGCGTTCGCCTTACGTTTGTTCACCGTCACAGAGCCCGATATGCCTATGCTCCAATCGAGTTGCAGAGGTATACTGTATGTGTACGACGGTCCGCTCATACCTGATGACAAGCCATATGATCCGCCTATACCACCTGACGGTGCAAGACTGAGCGATGGCAGGTATGCCAACTTGGCTGCCTTGAGCGAGGCCTGCGCCTGTTCGATTGTAAGGCGTGCCGCCTTCAAGTCGGTGTTACGCACCAACGCCGAATCGATAAGTTCTTGCAAGAGCGGGTCGGTAAAGAACTCACGCCAACTCATCTCGGCGGCTTTTGCCAACTGCTCGTTGAGCAGCTCTTCAGGAACCTCGCCATACAAGTTATCCGGTGCTTGATTCTGCGCCTCGTACTTCTTGTACACGCCGCAGGAACTCAGTACCAATCCCGCCAAAACTATAGTTAAATACTTTTTCATTTTGCTTCCTCCTTTCCTTCTGATTGCTGATCGCTGATAGCTGCCGGCTGACCGCTCACCTTCTCTTCCAGCGTCTGGAAGACGATAAAGAATGCGGGAACGACGAATACGAGTGCGAGCGTACCTATACTCATACCGCCTACCACGCCGAGTGCCAATGCACGGTTACCGTTAGCACCTGCACCTCCGGCTATAATCAACGGTATCATACCTACGATCATCGTGATTACGGTCATCAGGATCGGACGCAAACGTTCCTTGCAAGCTTCAAAGGCGGCATCGACTATGCTCAGTCCTTGCTTGCGACGTTCGCTGGCGAACTCAGTTATCAGAATAGCAGTCTTGGCCAGCAAACCGATAAGCATGATCACACCGGTCTGCAAATAGATATTGTTCTCCATACCCGGCAATCCCATTTTGTTGCCAACCCACGAGAACAGGAACGAGCCCATTAAGCCGAACGGTACAGACAGGAGCACTGCAAACGGCGTAAGCCATGAGTTATATAGCGAGCCCAAAATGAGATAGATCAGCACAACGCAAATCAGGTAGATAAGTGCTGTCGTGTTACTTTTCGAACTCTCCTCCACCTCACGCGACATAGAGCCGTATTCATACGTGCAGTAGGTTGGCATCGTTTGTTTGAATACCTCGGCTATAGCTTGATGCGCTTCTGCCTCCGAGTACCCGTTGCCCGGCGTTACAGAGCAAGAGATTGACTGGAAGAGGTTGAAGTGTTTATGCGACGCCGAACCGACGATCTCCTCCAGCGTTACGAACTGCGACAGAGGTGCCATCTTGCCGTCACTGACCTTGATATACATGTTATTGAGCGATGAGGGATCAAGCCTGTATTCAGGTGCAGCGCCTACCCAAATCTGATACACCTTACTGAACTGGTTGAAGTTACCTACATACGAACCACCGCAATAGGTACCCAGAGTGTTCAGCACAGCCTTAGCCGTCGTGCCTGCGCGCTCACATTGTATAGGATCAACATGTACTTTGAATTTCGGGAAGCGCTCCGAATAGGTGGACATAGCGCTACCAATTTCCGGACGCTCTTGTAGCTTGGCGAGGAATGCGTTGGTCTTGTTACCGAAATCGGTCATATCACCGTCGCTCTTGTCCTGTACTTGCAGGTCAATGCTGTTCGATGTACCGTAACCCGGGATCTGAGGCATCTGGAACGGCAGTACCTGTGCATTCTTGATGCTCTTGCAATCGAGGTAGAAACGATAGATCACCATATCAATATAATGGTTGAAACCCGGACGATCGTCCCAGTTCTTGAGTCGGATGATCAGCGAAGCGTAGCTCGAACCGTTCGATGATATCAAGCCGTAGCCGCTCACCAGACCGTAACTCTCCAACTCCGGAATAGCTTTCACCTTCTCTTCCACCTGCTTCATGATCTCAGCATTCTCATGCAAGGTCGATCCTTCAGGCATGCGTACCTCGCACATGATTACGCCTTGGTCTTCCTGCGGAACCAATCCCGAAGGCATAATCTTCATGAACAGCACGAACAGCACGGCTGCACAAGCCAGCAGAGCAAACGATACCCAAGGGCGTTTCAAGTATTTCTGCACAGCGCCTTTGTACTTACCAAGGATAGCATTGTAACTTGCCTCGTAAGCGAGCTTCGTATAGTAGTCTATACCTTTGTGCTGAGCTGCACCTTCCTCGTTCGGGCGCATCAACAGAGCGCACAATGCCGGGCAGAGAACGAGTGCGCAGACGCAAGAGAGACCTACCGAACCGGCGATCGTTATACCAAACTGTGTAAAGAACGTACCAGAAGTACCTGACATGAACGTTACGGGGATGAACACCGCCATGAACACCAATGTACACGATATAACGGCTACCGACACCTCGCTCATCGCCTCACGCGTAGCCTGGATAGCCTTGTCTTTTGGCGTGCCTTGCATCTTACCGGTTTCGAGTTTAGCCATGACGGCTTCTACTACAACGATGGCATCATCCACCACCGTACCGATGGCGAGTACCAAAGCAAACAGCGTCAATATGTTCAGCGAGAATCCTGCCAAACGCACGATAGCAAACGTACCAAGCAACGACACGATGATCGAGATCGAAGGAATCAAGGTCGCTTTCCAGTTCTGCAGGAAGAAATATACAACCAGGATCACAAGCAGAATAGCGATTACCAAGGTCTCCACCACATTGTGGATGGCGGCGAACAGGAAGTCGTTACTCGTCTCCAGCGTCACGAACTCCAGTCCGGCAGGCAGACTCGAACGCATCTGCTTGTACAACTCATCGATCTGTTGGTTTACCAGCGTTGCGTTAGCTCCCGGCGATTGATTTACCAAGTAGAACACACCGGGTTGACCATCCATGAGCGAAGTCATCGTGTAACTCTTGGCACCGATCTCCACCGTAGCTACGTCTCTCAGATACAGCACATTGCTGTTGCCTTGCGTACGGATCACGATGCTCTCAAATTCCTCGATGCTCTTCAGCGTACCTTTGTACTCCATCGGATACTGGTAGGCATTTTCCGACTGCTGCCCCAGCGTACCGGTCGAGGTCACAAAACTCTGCGAAGAGATAGCTGACGATATATCGCCGGGCTCAATACCGTACTGCGCCATCACGTCAGGTTTCAGCCACACGCGCAACGCGTAGGTGTTACCCAAGTTGCTCACGTTACCTACCCCCGTGATACGCAGCAAACGAGGCTTCACGTTGATGTCGATATAGTTCGATATGAAGTCCGCATCGTACTTGCCGTCGGTCGATTTGAGTCCGGCAATCTGTAAGATACTGTTCTGGCGCTTGCTCACCGTCACGCCGGTCTGCAGTACATCACTCGGCAATAACGCTTGGGCCTGGGTCACACGGTTCTGTACATTCACTGTAGCCATGTCAGGATCGGTACCCTGCTTGAAATACACGGTGATGTTTACGTCACCGGTCGAGCTGGCGGTGGCGGTCATGTACGTCATGTCTTGCACACCGTTTATCTGCTCTTCCAGAGGCTGGATCACCGATTTCATACAGGTGTTCGCATCCGCTCCCGAGTAACTGGTGGATACATCCACCGTAGGAGGTGCTATGTTCGGATACTGCTCTACAGGTAAGGTGTTCAAGCAGATGAATCCGACCAGCGAGATGACAATCGCTATCGAGATTGCCATCACGTTTTTATCTATAAATATATTGCCCTTCATAAATTAGAAATCTAAAAATTGAATTTTGAGATTTAGAAGAGCACTTTCTGTCCTTCCACCAGGTTATTCGCCCCTTCGGTCACGATTACGTCGCCTACCTCAAGACCACTGATTACCACCAGATCACGCTCGGAGCTGAAACCTACTGTTTCTACAATTGCACTGTATGCACAGCTGTCGGCACCGACCTTGTACGCCAGCGACTTGTTTTGCAAACGGACAATCGCATTCTGTGGAACAACTATTACACCATTGACATCATACGGGATAACTACTGAACCCTGCACACCCGAATACAGTCCTCCGTCAGGGTTTGGGAAAGTAGCCTTACAGGTCAGCGTACCCGTTGTACGGTCCACCGTACCGGTGATGCTCGTGATGCGACCCTTCAACGGATATTGCGCACCGGTCTTGAACAGGAATGTTACGTCAGGCAGAGCAGCAAGCAGACTCTCTGTTTCCTTGACATCGGAGTGTGTGCGCTCCTCAAGTATCGACTCACTCACCGAGAATTCCGCGTACATCTTCGCATTGCCGCTGAGAAGGGTCAGATAAGTTCCCGGACTAACCTGATCTCCGGCATATACAGGTATAGAGCCTATTATGCCATCCACCGGTGCGATGATTGTGCAATAGCTCAGATTGACCCGAGCACGATTAGCGGTTGCTTTGTACTGAGCTACCGATGCCTTAGCCTGCTTGTACTGGTTCTCGGCGTTATCCAACACGTACTTGCTCACAATGCGTTTGTTATACAGGTTCATGCTGCTCTCATACTCCAGTTTGGCACTACTCTCTTGCGCTTGTGCAGCCAACAGATTTGCCTCAGCCGACTCCAGTTCCAACTCTGCATCGCGACTGTCAATACGGAACAGCACTTGGCCTTTCTTAACCTGCTGACCTTCCGTGATGCACACTTCGATCAGCTGACCGCTGATTTGAGGAGTGATTGTGACATCCGCTGTACCTTTCAGCGTCGCGCTGTACTTAAGAGGAACTGAGATGTCACTCTTACTGATTGTCATTGTGTTGTACGAGGTCTGAACCTCTTTTGGCACTTCAACGCCGCAGGCTGTGAGCAGAAGTACTGCTACAAGCAGAAAAACATTCTTTTTCATGCAATAGTATTGTTTAGTATAGTTATTTCTTACCGTTTCGGAGTACGTGCTCCAAGTTGCGTACTTCCGCCGTTAACGTGCATCCCGCTTGAGCGAAGTACATGGGTTGTCGATGACATGGTATGCATTTGTGTGCATGGGTTGATATATGGTCTCATAATCTTTGTCCTCCTATCGAATAGCTTACTCCGTTAATAATCAGTACTACTCTGCCCTCTTGCAGTTGTTTGCTTCCGTCTCCGGAGTGCTGATCGTTGTGTAGCAGTTCAACCGTCGTGGCAGTCTGCTCTGCTTGGATGATACGCAGTATGGCAGGTATACCTCGTCGCAAGGGCGCATTACTTGTGGTACCGTTTGGCAGTATGTAGAAGTGTGCACGGAAACCTTTCATCTTGGCGGAAGCATCATTACCGTCGGTAGGCCAATAGATCTCATCCGCATCGCCTACGAAAAAGTTGTAGTGGTCACCTGCGCCATTCGTCGCATCACTCAGGTGCGTCTTGTAATAGAAACCGTGGAACTTGGCACCTTCCGCATCGCCGGTATCGTCACCCGGGGTGTTGTCATTATCCCACGTTATATCCGAAAACTCCATATACGTCAGGGTGCTGCCCGGCTCTTCCCAGCGAATCAGATAAGGAACGCCATGTTCTATACTGTTCACGCGTGTAATCTCAAGAACCAGCATGTCGTTCTCTATTTGCCCGGAAGTGAAGGCATATACTTCTGCTCCGGCTAAAGGCGAACTTTCTATATCCGCTACGCTGAACGGCAGACACAAGGTGTTATAGTATCCATCGCGCCACAATGTACGCTGGATGAATGCCTTGCTACTATTCCACTCTTTTGCGGCAGCAATCTTCGTCACAAATATCGACTGCTCGTCATTCTCGCTAATGGTAGCCACGTTTCTTACACGACGTATGCAATAATACCTCTCTTTATCTGCAGCATTGAAGTCGTGAATCTCTCCTCCGCCGGAGTCGCTGAAACGACAAGCATATGCATTACTGCCATCCTTTGCATCGGCAGCCCAATACGATCCTCGAGTGCCTATGTCTTCCACCTTATACTGTGATTGGTTATCTTTGTAACCATATCCTTTGCTCGGCAGGAACACAGCACCCGATGCTGCCATGATTGCCCACTCTTCAGTCGTGTAAGGGTTCATAGTATACCCAATACCTTCCATCACCGGGCGATAGCTTACGCCGTCGGGGGCTACCCAACCATCGGGTAAAATAATCAAGCCGTTCTGACCGTTCACGCAGCCCAAAGCATTCAATGCAGCAGCATTGTCTCTTCCACTGGCTAACAGATATGACCATTCTGCACCTGTGAGCACGCGCCAATCGCCGGCGTCAGCAGGTGTAGGGATATTTTCCCATTGCAATAATTCGGCATCTCCGGATGTATAATTTTCCGCTGCAAATTCAACGGTTGTAGTGGCGCTCACGGAGAACACACCATAATTGGTGGCATTAGCCACATTCGCATACAACCACAATGCCACACACAGCAGCATCGGTACGGTTGAGAGTATTTTTCTCATCTTATTACGCAAATTTTCAAATCCGCTACAAAGATACACAAAAAAAATGATATTTGCAAATTTTCGAGAAAAAAAGTACTATATTTTTAAAAATATCATTTTTAAGATATGTTTATCGCACAAAAAACGACCCACTATGACGTGAGTCGTTTTTGCATGCACTTGTCCGATGCTTAGATCATCAGGGCAGCAACGAGCGCCAAGATGGCGTAGAACTCCGGAAGAGCGGCGTAGATCATGGTGTTTGTCTGAACGTCATGACCACCGGCGATACCGGCAATACCGTTAGCGCAAACCATACCTTGACGGATAGCGGAAAGCAGGCAAACTAAACCTACAGCCAGGCCGATACCGAAGTACAGAGCCGGGTTGGCAGCAATAGCAGCCTTATCCCACATCAAGAATGCTACAAAGCCGTACAGACCCTGCGTAGCAGGAAGAGCAGAAAGAATCATGTACGAAGCCGACTTACCCGGGTTCTTTTTCAATGCACCTTCTGCAGCGTTACCTGCGATTGTTGTTCCGTAGGCTGAACCTACGCCTGCCAGGCCTAACATCAGACCCCAGCCAAGAAATCCTAAAAATTCCATAATGATTGTATTTATTTAGTTATTTATTATTTGTTGTGTTAGATCCGCCATGCATGGCGGATGCATTGTTTATGCGGGCTCCTTAGCGCCAAACGGGCGATAGAGGTTACCTTTGCCCTCATAGCCAGAGTTCTTGAAATACTCGACGAAGGTCAGACGCAAGGGGTGAACGAACGCACCCAGCGCCGACATGGCGAGGTTCAAGAGGTGACCGATGATCAGAATAACGATGAACGGCAGCCATTGCCATGTAGCACCTTCTGTCGAACCGCCCATAACCATCAGTCCCAGGTTGTTGAACGCTCCACCGAGCATACCGCCTGCCAAACCAAGGGCATACAGACGGATGTACGAGAGCGTATCGCCCAAGATACCGGTAGCCATGTTGTACGTATCCCACAATCCGGCACCGATGTTCAGCAGCGGGTTTCTACCCGGGGTGTTGAATACATAGA
>Ga0310696_10002495_pt1 | contig 24233 bp, 18 predicted proteins | sample AusTroGonzalo_MG_4_FD_203885 | JGI IMG/M metagenome (GOLD analysis project Ga0310696, IMG submission 203885) | Bovine rumen microbial communities from tropical cattle in Woodstock, Queensland, Australia - Gonzalo_02 (v2) (version 2) | ecosystem: Host-associated > Mammals > Digestive system >...
CCGAAAATTATTCATCGGATTTTTTGGGTAAATTTTTGGTAATTTTGGACAAAATGAGATTCTATGAAACGATTATTTATGATTTTTGCAGGGCTGTTGTGCGTTGTTGCCTGTGGTGCATGGCTCAGCTCCTGCAACGTCACAAGAACGGTGACGACCTCAAGCCAATATGTGCAGCGGGGCGACACAACGATCCTGATCCAGAGTAAGACCATTGAGTCTTACGACGCCAGCAAAAGGCTGTAGCTGTGAGAAGTCAGAAATCAGATGTCAGAAATCAGATATCAGATATCAGGGATCAGCAATTATGCAACACCGAGCGACTCATTGAGCCGCTCGGTGTATTAGGTTATTGAGGCTATTTCGTACAATAGAGTTGACGATTATGCGAAAAAGAGTACCGGAAGCGCTTTTTCTTGCCGAAAGATTTGCATATATGGATAAAAAGTAGTACTTTTGTGGTGATTTTGACTTTTCGAATCGACAAAATTGGTAATATTTTGACTTTTCGAATCGACAAAATCGGTTGTATTTTGACTTTTTCATTCGACAAAATGGCATAAATTACATATCAACACCGAGCGACTCATCGAGCCGCTCGGTGTATTACTATCCGATATCTGTTTCACAACCTACCGCACCAGACGGACGGAAAAACGATACTTGCAATAACTACTATACTGAGGATAGAAGTTGTTTGCTTTGATGCGCACGTGATCTCCGCTTTCATTACCGAATGGCGAAGAAGACCAATAGTAGCCGCTCGACCTCTCACCGTATGCTACACTAAGGTAGGCACCGGAACTAGGCAGAAAAACTGCGCCGGCAGATTCTAATGAAGACCATTGTTCCAAAGAATAGGTGTTCTGCGAGTAATCTTCGATTCCGGATATGAAGGATATTTCTGCAAGACTCTGCCAATCATCCGGAAGGATAATCATTCCGTTAATTCCATTTATGGTTGCGAGACCATACAATGCTGATGCATTGTTGCGAGCTTGGAAAAGATAACCCCACTCATCAGTGGTTAACGTACGCCACAGGTTGGCTTTATCACTGCCATTGCTAATAGCATTTGTTCCCCAATCGACAAACGTATTATAATCTGCATTGTTATCACTAGATAAAGTAGGATTATTGCCAGTTCCCCAGCCGAACAAGTCTATCCAACCATCGTAAGTACTGCTGATATTTGCGTTTGCTTCGCCTACATAATCGTATTGATTCTCCGCAAACCGCCACGTATCGGTGGATGCCTGGTATTGCAGGTTGCCACGCGAGAAGTGAACTTGCCGGCCTTCGGCTACGCTGAATGCACCGGGAAGTTCGCCTTCGATGGCTGAACCGCTATTGCCATTTCCACTGTTATTGCTTGTTTCTACCAAGTATTCGCTATTAAACGGCAACGATTCTGCGCCGCCTTCGGCTTTCTGGATAAAGAATGCCTGAAAGGGTTGGAGCGTATAGTCGTCGATGCCCGGGGTGTAGGTGCTGTAGGCTGTGCCGTTCCAGACGGTGATCGGTGACTCGATACCTGCAGCGGCAAAGCCGGCTATGCTGTAGCCCTGAGAGTAGGGGTTACCCACAAAGTTCCAGTTGGCATTCTCCGCATGATTGGAGGCATAATCGCTCATCCCCGCATACATCGCGCTGCCAGCTTGTCCTTGACCGATCTCGTCTTGATAGGCATTGATGCGCAAGGTGCCCGCTGTCGAGCTGTAGAGGATATATCCATGCATGGCGTTGAACGATTCGGGCGTTTCCCAGCCCGACTGCCCTGCGGCACGTTTAGCACCGTTGTAGGTGCCCCATTGCACATCACTCAGCCCATCGTAGGTGAACATATCTTCCGTATATTGCCTATCGCCCAACGGCGGCAAGCATATGAAGTTCCACTTACCCGCTGCAATAGGAATCTCAATCATCGAATGCGTATAATAAGCGGTCAGCGTCATCGACTCATCGAGAACGATAGTACGCGACTTATCGGTCACCTCATCGCTCCATTGTACAAACGCATACCCGGGTATATCCTGCGCCGTGATCGTCACCGAACTGCCCTTGGCGTATCCTCCGCCTCCTGTCGGCTCATATCCCTGTATATCCTCGCCATCCATCACCGCCGCCTTCAGCTCCAGACTCATCGTCAGCGTCCCCGGATCATCCGGGAACATCGGCGCTTGCGTCTGAATGGCTTGGATATTGGTGAATTCGCTCCAGCCTTCAGCAGCCTGATAAGCTGCAACGCTGCGTGACGGAACATAGAAGGGAATAGATCTATCTACGCTATAAAACGTATTATCATCTAATGTTGGCGGAGTAACAGCATTGCATGTGAACGATGTTAGATTACCGCACAGGAAAGCATGTCCACCTATACTCGTTATACCACTGCCAATGACAACAATTTTCAAACCGCTGCACCCCCAGAAAGCTCCCCCTGCGATGCTTGTTACACTATTGGGGATGGTTATAGATGTTAAACTGCTTATCCCATTAAAAGCATCTATCCCGATGCTTGTAACACCATTCGGAATAGTTGTTGCACTGCATCCTACAACCAAAGTGTTGGTTGCTGTCTCAACAACTGCATTACAATGATCTCTGCTATCAAACACATTGTTATCAGAATCAACGACCACATTTGTCAAACCACCACAATATCCGAAAGCTTTTCTACCAATGCTTGTCACGCTATTAGGAATAGTGATAGAAGTCAATTTTCCACATAATGTAAATGCCCCATCTGCGATGCTTGTAACGCCACTTGAGAATGTCACAGAGGCCAAACTGCCGCAATTATAGAAAGCGTTTTGTCCAATGCTTATTACGCTATTGGGAATCGTTGTGGATACCAATTTGCCACATCCCTCGAAAGCCTGTTTTCCAATGCTTGTGACGCTGTATTGAACATCGTTATACGTAACTGAGGCAGGGATATCGATGTCCGTTAAGCCCTCATAGGAATTATCAGATTGTGCAACTTCCGCAGTAAGGTCAGCATCGTTGAGGTTGTAATACAAATCACCTATTTGAACTTTTTGAGTGCCATCCTGGCTAGATGGTGGAGTGTATTCACCGTTACTTGTGATTTGTACGTTACGTATAGAAAAAGAAGCACTGGTAGCCATAGACGGATTAGCCACAAAACCAAGTGACTTGAACGGCAGAACAGGCTCTGAATTGCTGGTAGTCTCAAACAGCACATCATGAGGCATAAAGCTCGAACTGTTCCACACTGAATCCCACATTGATACACTGAGGTCTGCATTGGAGTCCCACCATAGACCGCCTTCACTATCCTCCAGATACACAACGAGCGTGACCCATTCTTCTGCAGAATTATCGCCTAAGTATTCAAAAGAAATATTTGTGACCTCCAGATTATTCAGCGGAAATTTAACACCGGCAATCCCCCAACCCTGACTATCCGAATAATCAACTTTCAGCACGCCATCCGTATATGTATGCGTGGCTGATGCAGCTGATGCGGTGTCTATGGCAGAACTCAAGTCAATGTTGGCTACTCCCGCATGTACTGTCATTGCTGCTAACAAAACTGCGATGGTGAAGAGAACTTTTTGTTTCGCTTTCATATGTGGTTCAATGTGTTATGTTCGTGATGTGCAATGTATCAGTGTTCGCCCAGGCTCTTGTTCAGGTCGTCGCGGAAGAAGAGGATGATGGCGAAGACGGCGACGGTGATGTAGCTGTCGGCGATGTTGAAGACCGGACGGAAGAACAACGTCTCGCCGGCGGCGTTGTGGATCAGCGGGAAATAGAGCATATCCACCACACGGCCGTAGAACCAGGTCTCGTAACCGAACAGCTTGCCGTAGAACACGCAATCGATAATATTGCCCAGCGCACCTGCGGTGATGAGCGTGATCATGGTGATATACGACGTGCGTGCGTTGCGCTTGAGCAGCATGCCGATATACCAACCCAGGATACCGACCATGATGATTCGGAAGGCGGTAAGACACCACTTGGGCAGCCACTGTATGCCGAACGCCATGCCGTTGTTCTCCACAAAGCAGAGTTGGAAGAACGGCAGAATCTCGTGCGCCTCACCCATCGCGTAGTGGGTGCGGATATACAGCTTGAGTGCCTGGTCGAGTGCTACAAGCAGCAGCACCGCGGCGGTGATGATCCATGCTTTGGCGGTATTGCTCATAGTGCGAACGCTTGTTTGATTTGCTCAACGCGGTCGAGCTTCTCCCAGGTGAAGAGCTCCACTTCGCGGGTGAAAGGTTTGCCGTCGGAATCGATAAACGACTTGGTAACCACCTCGTTGGTGCGCCCCATATGTCCGTATCGGGCAGTCTCCTCGTACATCGGTTGCGTGAGTTTGAGATCGCGGATGATAGCTGCGGGACGCAGGTCGAACAAGCGACCGATACGCTTGGCTATCTCGGCATCGCTCATCTTCACGTGGCTCGTGCCGTAGGTGTTGACGTACAGACTGACCGGTTTGGCTACGCCGATGGCATAACTGATCTGCACCAGCACCTCGTCAGCCACGCCTGCTGCCACCATGTTCTTGGCTATGTAACGTGCGGCATAGGCAGCCGAGCGATCGACCTTCGAGGGGTCTTTGCCGGAGAATGCACCGCCTCCGTGTGCACCGCGACCGCCGTAGGTATCCACGATGATCTTTCTGCCCGTAAGACCGGTGTCACCATAAGGCCCACCTATGACGAAGTTACCCGTAGGGTTGACGAGCAGTTCGGTACGCGGGTCGCTCAGGAACGCCCGGAGTAGGGCCGTGTAGCGTGCATCGCGTGTAGCCACGCGCGGCAGGAGGATGCTGATCACATCCTGCTTGATGAGTTCGGGTGTCACCTTGCGGCCGTCGGAGGTCAGCTCGTCGTGCTGCGTAGAGAGGACGATGGTCTGAATACGTACAGGACGGTTATGGCTGTCGTACTCCATCGTAACCTGGCTCTTGGTATCCGGACGGAGATAGGTCATCTGTGTGCCTTCCTTGCGGATGCGCGCGAGCGTATATACCAAGGTGTGCGCCAGGTCGAGCGTGAGAGGCATGTAGTTGTCGGTCTCCGACGAGGCGTAGCCGAACATCATTCCCTGGTCGCCGGCACCCTGTGCCATCTTCGACTTGCGGCTGACACCCATGTTGATATCCGCACTCTGCTCGTGCAGGGCTTGCAATATACCGCAGCTCTCCGCCTCGAACTTGTAAGCGGCCTTGGTGTAGCCTATATCATGTATCGTGCGGCGGATGATAGCCGGCAGATCGATGTACTTCTTGGCGGTCACTTCGCCTGCCACAAACACCTGGCCTGTGGTTACCATCGTCTCGCAAGCGACGTGTGCGCTCGGGTCGAGAGCAAGAAAATTATCCAATATAGCGTCGCTGATCTGGTCAGCGACTTTGTCGGGGTGTCCTTCTGACACCGATTCGGATGTGAATAAGTAATTCATTAATGTAATATCTTATATATGAGTTCCTTCCACAGGTCGATATCTGTGGCGGAACCGGTGTTTATACCTTTGCTTCGCGCATCGGTCTCGCGGAAGTACGAAATGATGCGGAATGTCTTGCCTGCCGAGTAGCGTTTGGCAGCGCGGGCGTAGTTCTTAACCAGGAACGGATTGATCTTCAGCGCTGCGGCTACGGCTCGTTCGTCGTTCTTATTGGGCAGATAGTGATAGATCATCAGGTTGGCAAAGAATCCGAACAACAGCGGCAGTTCCTTCTGTATGGGGTGGTCTTTCGACGAGGCGAAGTAGCGCACGATACGGTTGGCTTTCAGCGCATCGCCGTTGATGAGTGCGTCTTGCAGTTCGAATCCGTTGAAATCCTTGCTGATACCAATGTTTCGCTCGACGAGGGCGGAATCGATGGTGTTCACTCCTGCGGGACGACCGTTGACAAGCTTCTCGAGCGAGAGAACGATCTGCTGCAGGTTCGTACCGAGGTTATCCGCCAGGATCTGCGTTACGCGGGGATCGATAGTCACTCTGTCCTCCTTGGCTTGCGTTGCCTGCTCCTTGTTCCACTGGTCGATGTAACGTGTGATCCATCCGGCGACCTGGTAGTCACGCAGCGGCGTGGATTCCATTACTACCGCGTTGGCGGAAGCCTTGAGCAGGTCAATGACGGATTTCTCCTTATCCTGTTCGTTCTTGTATTTGGGTGCTGTGCCGGATTTGCAAGCTATGACGAGTATCGATTGCGGTTGCGGGTTCGCAGCGTACGCCACGATCGATTGCCACTTCTTGATGGCCTGTGCCTCGCGTACGATAACCACCTTGTAGCCTCCCATCATCGCAAATCCCCGTGCCTGCATGATGGCTTCGCCGATACCCGCTTCGGCTATGTCGCGACCATAGAGGACGACTTGGTCGAAGGCTTTGCCGGCTTCGTCGAGCACGTGCTCATCGATATAATCCGTCACCTTGTCGATATAGTACGGCTCATCCCCATACAGGAAGTATATGGGTTTGTATTGCTGCTGCTTGAGCTGCAACATGACCTGATCATATGTGAGCGCGGATGCCGCCAAGGGGTTAAGCTGTTAAATTGTTAAGCTGTTAAATTGTTAGTATACGAATTTCTGTCCGCTACGGATGTAGATCTGTCCGGGTGTGAGGTGGTTAACCTGGCGACCGAGGATGTCGTAGATGGCAGTATCTGTGTTGTCGGCAGCAGTATGCTCCACAGCAGACTCATCGCCAACGGTGATGCTGATGTCGGCATTGGTAGCCGTGACTATCAGTCGGCCTAAAGTGGCATCGTACTGATAGGCGGTTGTGCCGCTGACGCTTAGATCGGCAGCTTGCGGGTGATTGCCCTGCCCGTCGGAAAGATAGGCGATGAAACCATCGGCTGTGGTGTGGCGATATGCCGGCCACATAGTGAGGTTGCTGCTTGCCGTTACGGCGTAGGTGGTTAGCTCGTTGCCAAGAATCTCCACGGCAATCTCCGGGAAATCGATGAACGGATTGCGGTTCCCCTGATACTCTTGTCCGCCGTCGTTCCGTACCATCTCCGTGAGCGAGGGGGGATCTTGCGCATGCCACTTGAGGATCACAGCCACGCTCTCGAACACGCCGCCTGCACCGAGCTTGTCGAGCAGTTGGGCGTTGCTGTTATAGAGATCGTTCTGGTAGTTGCCCACCTGACCGTATACGAGGTAGTCGTAGAGGATGACACGCGCGGCATCGCCACGGTACGAGCCCATGTTTATCGTCTTGTAGGCGGGATTGTTGATAGCTACATCATTGGGATCATAGTACCCTGCCGATTCACCGTACGCGGTGTTGCCTCGGTCGGAATTGACGGCTGTGCTTGTCGGTCGCACGCTCTGCATATCATGACCCATAGAGATACTTTTGTCTGCTCCCTTCGACTGCGGCCATGTGTGCTCACGGTTCCATGTGTGACCGCCGTCCCACGTGCCATCCATCGATTGACCATCGTAGTAGCCGATGATGTTGCCCGGGGTGTTGAGGTCACGATCGACGTTAACATACTCCGAGCGGAGTGACTGGTACGTATAACCGCCATCCTCAAGCAGGCAGGTCAGTCCCATCAGTTCGTTGAGTCTGCCGAAGAGTTCATTGCCGGTGAGTGCTGCCAATGCTTCGGGACTATGTGGCCCGTCGTAGTAATCAGTCATGTCAGTGAGGTAGGCGGTGTAGGCGGCTTGGCCTTCGTCTGACCCGACATGTGCCTGCATGTCAATCTGCTGCGCAATAAGCGGCAGCGTGAGCACGAGGCTCAACAGGATAACTATGTATCTCTTCATGGTGTGTTAATTTTGCTTTCCTCGAATAAGGTTGATGTCGCCGGATAGCTGGTAGATACCTACCATGTCATTCGTTTTCAGTTGCGAGCGGCGGTAGGCAGCTTTGGTCTTGTATCCCTGATTGGGGTTGGCATCCGTACCCCTGGCGCGGATGACGTAGTAGTACGCTCCCTCGGGTGCGGGGCTTCCGTTGATCGTTCCGTCCCAGCCTTTGGCGGGATCCGTCCATTCATAGACGAGTTTGCCCCAGCGGTTATACACCCAGCAGTGGAACTCTACCAATGAACGATATTGCACACGGAACTCGTCGTTCAGTCCGTCGCCGTTCGGCGTGAATACGTTTGGCACCTGCAGGTCGGAAACAGAGATGTTCACCGTAACCTCTGCAGAGTCGTGCGTACAAGTCTCACAGGGGCAGACGTTGCCTGCAACGTGGCTGATAACACGGTATGCAGCAGGTTCGCTGAATACCTCGAACAGGTTCTCGTCGTTGCGGGTGAAGATGAGTTGCGTGCCTTGATACACGTGCCACAGGAAGAATGTAGCCGCAGGAGTAGGGTTGCTGTAGAACTGTATGCGCAGTTGTGCCGAACCCGTGAGTGTTGACTCTTGGGTAGGGCGCTCCAACTCGTTGCTCAGTTCGCCTTGCTTGCCACGCACTTCAGTACGGCTCGTCATTTTCCACTTGACGGCAATAGGAGCATCCAGGGAGGTGACCACCGAATCCGTGGGCAGACCCAGGGACTGTGCCAGATCATCCACCGTGAGGCGTATATCCGTGGCTTTGTAGATAGCCGGAAGCACGTAGGTCGATTGCGGGAAGAGATAGGTGTCAGCTGCTGCCGAGTCCTGCCACGCCATGTCGCCCTCGTTCCACGCCAGATCGGTGTAGGAGATCGTGCAACGGCGCTCAAGCGTTCGTTTGCGGCCGTCGGGAATCGTATAGGTGATAGCCGGCGGCAGTGTGCCATTCAGAGTAAGGATCGTCGACTCGCACTTTGGCTCGACGCTTAGATCCCAATCAGCGGCATTGGCGCGGTAGTTGGCGTAGGAGAAGACGTAGAAGTACTCCTTCTCGCCGTCCTGCATCGTGTAATAGCCGCCATCGTCGGGATAGATCTCGTCGGCGTTGCTCTGATACAATGTACCATCCACCTTGTACCAATCGGTATTGCCGGCAGGATGACGCATGTCGATGCCTGCAGCAAAGACGAAAATCGTATCGCCTTGATTCTCTACAAACACCCAGTCCTGCTCCGGCGTACCAACCGGCTCAACATGTAACGCCAGCATCGGCAGCGCACACAACAAACCCAATAGTATATAAATCCCTTTTGTCTTCATTCACCTTGTGTCTTTTATCTTTTAGCAGCCAAGATTGGCTGCGGTCTTTACTCTTTCAGCGCAGCGGTCTTTTCTCTATTTGTTCACTTGGAAGCGCGTGTTGCCGTTCTGCAGGTAGTCCACGATCTGTCGTGCAGCCGCAATACCTGCGTTGATGTTTGCCTCGGCCGTCTGTGCACCCATCTTCTTGGGTGTAGCGAAGTAACGGCCTTCAAACAGTTCGTGGAACTTACTGTCGGCAGCCGGCATGATATCCGTCATATACTTGAGGTCGGTGCGCTCGAGCATCAGAGCGATCAGACTATCCTCGTCGATCACCTCTTTGCGGGCGGTATTCACGAGTATGCCGCCTTTGGGCATGCGATTCACCAAATCATGGTTAATACTGTTTTTCGTCTCGGCGGTAGCGGGGATATGCAGACTGACTATGTCGCAGGTGCTGTACAGCTCCTCGGCAGAATGAACGGGTGTAACGTTGGCAGCGAGCATCGCCTCGTCGGGGCAGTAGGCATCATAAGCATATACCTGCATGCCAAAGCCTTGCGCGATACGGGCGACGTTTCTACCTACATTGCCGAAGGCATGAATACCGAGTTTCTTGCCCTTGAGCTCCGTTCCGCTTGTGCCGTTATACAGGTTACGCACAGCATAGACCATCAGTCCGAGAGCCAGCTCTGCCACGGCGTTGCTGTTCTGCCCGGGGGTGTTCATTGCCACCACCATGTGGGCTGTAGCCGCCTCGAGATCGATATTGTCATAACCTGCTCCGGCACGCACCACGATCTTCAACTGCTTGGCAGCGTCAAGCACCGCTGCATCCACAATATCCGAACGGATAATGAGTGCATCAGCGTCGGCAACGGCATTGAGCAGTTGCTGCTTGTCGGTATATTTCTCGAGCAAGGCGAGTTCGTATCCTGCTCCTTCAATTACCTCACGAATGCCGTCAACAGCCACCTTGGCGAACGGCTTCTCTGTAGCTACAAGTACCTTCATATCAATGCAATTTCTCGTATTCGTGAATGCAATCGACGAGTGCCTGAACACCCTCCAGATCCATCGCGTTGTAGCACGATGCGCGGAAGCCTCCTACGAGGCGGTGACCCTTGATACCTACCATGCCGCGAGCGGTAGCGAACTTAAAGAAGTCGTCTTGCAGATCCTCGTATCCGGGTTTGAGCACGAAGCAGATGTTCATGCGGCTGCGATCCTCCTTGTCGAGGATGGTAGGCGTGAAGAGCTTGGAATTGTCGAGGCAGTTGTAGAGTAGCTCGGCTTTGGCTTTGTTGCGTGCCTCAATCCACTGTACACCTCCGTTAGCCTTGAGCCAGCGCAGGGTAAGCAGGGCAGTGTAGATAGGCAGCACGGGCGGGGTGTTGAACATCGAGCCGCCGTCGATATGCGTGCGGTAATCGAGCATGGTGGGGATGTAACGGCTAACCTTACCCAGGCACGATTCCTTGACGATGACGAAGGTGACACCTGCCGGGGCGAGGTTCTTTTGTGCTCCGCCGTAGATGATGTCGTATTGGCTGACATCAATCGGTCGGCTGAGGATATCTGACGACATGTCGGCAATCAGGGCAACCTTACCTTTCTTGGCATAGATCTCACGAAGTTTGCCGTCGCTGATCTCCGTGCCGAAGATCGTGTTGTTGGTGGTGATATGGAAGTAGTCGGCATCCTGCGGGATCTCATAATCCGTGGGAATAGAGTTGGTGCTGGCAGCCACCTCAACGGCTTCGCCGAACCCTTTGGCTTCCTTCAGCGCTTTCTTGCTCCACACGCCGGTATTGAGGTAGGCGGCTTTCTTCTCAAGCATGTTGAAGGGCACCATGCAGAACTGCAGACTGGCGCCGCCTCCCAGGAAGAGTACGCGATACCCCTCGGGGATATTCAGCAACTCCTTGAACAAGGCTTCCGCCTCATCAACTACGGGTTGGAAATACTTGGCTCGGTGACTGATCTCGAGAACCGACAGTCCCTCACCCTGAAAATCGAGCACAGCCTCGGCTGTTTGTTTGATTACTTCTTGCGGCAGGATACTTGGACCTGCGTTGAAATTATATTTCTTCATATGGTATGATTTGTTTCTGTCCGTTTTATCGGGTTATCGCACACGCTACAAACACGTATGTATGCGTGCAATAAAATTTATAGGCTATAGCGGAAACCGACCATCAGTCGTGTTTCCGCTATTCCTTGCCATAACCTGTGTGTGTTATGGTCTTACTCGCCGAAGTCGGGTGTGGCTGTTGTGGCTTCCTGCTCAGCAGCAGCGTCTTGCACCTGGTTGGAGATGGCGCTCTCACTCTCCTGCATAGCCTCACGTACCTGGCCTTTGTGAACGCCTACAGCCAAGATGCTGAGTACGGCAATAACGCCAACCATAGTCCATGTAGCTTTCTCAAGAAAGTCTGCTGTCTTCGGGGCACCCATCACCTGGTTGCCACCGGCAAAATCTGCTGCCAAACCGCCTCCCTTGCTATTCTGAATCAATACCAACAGTACCAACAGAATAGAGGCGATAATAATCAATGTGATAAATAATGTGTACATATGTTTTTATTGTTAATTTTCAATTAACAGCTGTCAGTTGTCATGTGTCAGCCGTCAGTTTTTTCAAAAGCGGGCACAAAGATACAAAAAATTTTTGATATTTGCAAATATTTCGGCACTTTTTTTATACTTTTCGTGTTTTAGTTGTCACTTTTTGCCCTCAGCCTGTCACTTTTTACCATTTAGCGACCGTATCGTTGTATATATTCTCCGCTATTTCGACAGTCATTGTAGCGCACAACTCGTCTTGCACATCGGTGAGCAGTCGTGACGAATCGAAAGTCTGGAAGGCGGTATATGTCTTCTCAAAACTCTCTTCCGGTGCTTTGTTGTTCGTGAATCGCACTTTGACGGTAATAGTGAGTTTGGTTTCCGCTGCGAGGTTATCAGCGGAGATAGCCATCGGCGTCAGCGCGTAGTCGGTTATCTCTCCTTCCACTTCCAGGTCACCGTTCCGTGGTAACATCTGCAACCGCGTCTGTCGGGAGTAGATATCCCGCACGCTTTCCGACAGTTGGTTAGACAAAGCCGGATTGACGAGTGCCGCATTGTTCGGGAAGTCAGCAACCGATATGGTTTGCGTCTTCGTATAATCGATACTTGCTCCGTTGAAGCGGTAACTGATCAGGCACGATGGCAATGTGCAACACATAGCCAGAAGCAGCATCCATATGAATAGTCGCTGTCTCATTCGATGCTTTTGAGTTTTCTGTATAGCGTTCGTTCGCTGATGCCGAGTTCGGTAGCCGCGGCTTTGCGGTTTCCTCCGTTGCGTTCGAGTGCCTTGCGTATCATCACTTCCTCGGCATCGCCCATGGTGAGCGGCTCGTCCTTGATAGTTGGCTCTGGGTGAGTGGGGTAGTTGTCCCGTACTTCCTCTGCCAGTTGCTCCTCAGCCTCGTCGTGAGCGTTATGGTGCTCGCCGTACGGCATGATGTTAGCGGATGAACGCATTGCGCTCTGCGGCATGCTGTTTCCTGCAGTAGCGGTAGCCATCTGCTGCTTGAGCTCGGAGATGTCGCGCTTCATGTCGAAGAGCACCTTGTATAGCAGTTCGCGCTCGTTCATGTAGGTGTCGTGGCCCATGTTCTGATTCGCTCCGAACAGAGCAATCTGCTGTTCTTGCTCATTGGCGGGCAGATATCTCCGCAGAGCCTCGGCGCTGATCTCGCGCGTCTTCTCGAGCACGCAAATCTGTTCGGCTACGTTCTTGAGCTGGCGTACATTACCGTACCAGTAGTAGTTCTTGAGCAGGTCTGTCGCTTCCTCGGTCAGCTGGATGCGCGGCATGCCGTAGCGGTTGGTGAAGTCGGATGTGAACTTGCGGAACAGGAGAGGTATATCTTCTTTTCTCTCGCGCAAGGCAGGTACGCGTATCTCCACGGCATTGAGGCGGAAATACAGATCCTCGCGGAATCGCCCTTCTGCAATGGCACGCTTCATATCCAGGTTCGTAGCCGCCACGACGCGTACGGATGTTTTCTGCACTTCCGACGATCCCATGCGTATGAACTCACCCGTTTCGAGTACGCGCAGCAGACGTGCCTGCGTAGGCAACGGCAGTTCGCCTACCTCGTCCAGGAAGAGTGTTCCGCCGTCAGCCTCCTCGAAGTAGCCCTTGCGTTCGGCACGAGCATCGGTATATGCGCCCTTGACGTGCCCGAACAGCTCACTGTCGATCGTTCCTTCGGGTATAGCTCCGCAGTTGACGGCAAAGTACTTGGCGTGCTTGCGTGGTGAACAGGCGTGGATGATCTGCGGAAAATGCTCCTTGCCCACACCTGACTCGCCGGTGATGAGCACACTCAAGTCGGTGACAGCCACCTGCGCGGCAATCTCTATATCTCTATCCAGCATAGGCGATGAGCCTATGATGCCGAAACGTTGCTTGATGTTTTGTAACTCTTGCGTAGTCATCTCTTTGATAAAAAAAAGAACTCCGCTCAGTTTCCCGTCACGTCGTTCTTTGTAAAGTGATCCATGCAGGATTCAAACCTGCAACCCCCACATCCGTAGTGTGGTACTCTATTCAGTTGAGCTAATGGACCTTTTTGAGTGTTCAGAACACTGCTCTCTTTCGAAAGCGGCTGCAAAGGTACTACATTTTTTTAATATATGCAAATTTTCGCCCTGCTTATCGCTATTTTCTGCCGAAAAATCCGTTTGTTTGTAAAGTGTAATTGATAAAACAGGGCGAAAATTCTCCTATATCACGATATGCAGGTTGTCGGCGAGTTGCTCGACGCTGCTGGCTCCAACGAGCACCGAAGTGACTCCCTGTTGCTCGAGAATCCATCCTAAAGCGCGTTGTGCAGTCGATATTTTTCGTTCTGCAGCCTCTACCCGTACGGCAGCCACCTCGGCGCGTACGGCATCGGTCAACTGCTCGGCGCGAAGGAACTTTCCTTTAGCCATTCGTGAGTCTGCAGGTATTCCGTCAATATATCTGTCGGTAAGCAGCCCTTGGGCGAGCGGTGAGAAAGCAATGAATCCCACACCTTTCTCGTGGCAGAATTGCAGCAGTCCGCTATCGATATGATCGGTGTACAGCCGGTTGAGCTTGCCCTGATAGATCAGTAGCGGTACGTCGCGCTCGGCGAGGTAATCATACGCCTTTCTCAGGTGCTCGAGCGGCCAGTTGGAGATACCTATATAGAGTGCTTTCCCTGCGCGAACAATATCCACGAGCGCTTGTAGCGTCTCTTCGACAGGAGTATTCGGGTCGTAACGGTGACTGTAGAACAGATCGACATAATCCAGGTGCATGCGTTTGAGACTCTGATCAAGGCTGGAGATGAGATACTTGCGTGAGCCGCCGTTGCCGTACAGTCCCGGCCACATGTCATAGCCGGCTTTGGTGGAGATGAACAGCTCATCGCGATACGGACGGAAACTGTCGTCCATCAGTCTGCCCATCGTCTCTTCGGCTGAACCATATACCGGGCCGTAGTTGTTAGCCAAATCGAAATGCGTGATGCCATGGTCGAAAGCGTAGTGAGTAATAGCGCGACTACGCTCGTAGGGATCAACACTGCCGAAGTTGTGCCACATGCCGAGGCTGATCTTCGGTAACTGTACGCCGCTGCGACCACAGAAGGTGTACATCTGCGGCAGGTCATAGCGGGTGTCTGCTGCTTTGTAGAGATCTTTTGTTTCCATAGTGATCATTATATTTCAAGGGGTTAGTATATAGGAACAATGGTTCGTTCGACGCGTCGTTTAATATCTTTCCGGTCAAGCGGCTGCACGTCGCGCGTACGCAGCGTGGTAACGCGTTGCGTGGCACTTAGGTTCAGAGGGATAGTATCTTTCGATTCGATCATGCCTCGTCCGGTGGGTTTGCGGTCTTTGCGCTTGCCTATGATGATTGCATCGCTGTGCAGATTCTTCTCAAGGGGGTAGAGGTGTTCGTCACGCTCCTGAAAGATGCTATTCAGACTGATATCGGCATGAACCTTGCTGATGCGGTATTGCTCAATCTGCTTCTCTTCCATATTCAGCAAATTGAGTAACTGCATCTCTTTCGGCTTAACTTTGTATCCGAAAGGAATATTGAATTCAACATGTGCCTGCTCCACGAATCGTGATATGCGCAGGTCATCGGAGTGGAGGATATAATGCCGTTGCATCTTATAGATGAAGATACCCAGTATATTCCGGTTCTCGGTGTACGTAAGCACTGTTTCCCCTTCGTTCTCGTTGCTTACCTGCCAATGGTTGACATCCTTCATGGTGTTGGTGAAATCATAGAATACATTTCCCATACTCCACAATGTTCGATGCACTACAATACCAGAGTCCACAGCCGCGGCTGCGTGACGCATATTCGGATTGATGGCTTCCAGATCGTTGGTCGTATATATACTGTCGGCGAGGTTGCGTATAGAGGCATCGATGTATCGCTTGCAATGTTCGCCGCTGAACTGGATGGAGTCGGTAGGGATGATTCCTTTTTTGCCATTGCGCGGGTCTTTGTAATATCTGCCTTGTCGCGGCAACATAACGACATAAGCAATCATTTGCTCCATGCCCCAGGGCTCGTTGTCGGCATCCATACGCACGTCGCTGACTATATGGTAGCCTGTGGTGGTTAGCGGGAAGTCGCGTTCCATCTGTGCGTATACGGCAGCCAGCAACTCCTGCATCCGCTTCCGTTTGTTCTTCTGCTTCTGCGGTTTGGCGGCTATCACCACTTCCTCAAGATGGATAGGCTGCTCCTTGAGCACGATGGTTGTTGTATCCTCATGCAACTCGCTGAGCAGGAGCGTCTGCTTCTCGTAGCCTATGAACGATACAATCAGTTCGGAATAGATGGGCAAATCGGTTTGCAAGCGGAACAAACCATTGCTACCCGTAGCAGCACCGATAACCGGATCATCGGCCATATAGACGGTGGCATAACTGACGGGATTCCCTTGGGCATCAACCACCCGGCCGATATACTCGGTAGCGTGAGAGACTGCCGTAAGGCAGAGGAGAGATATGATATATGTTAATCGCTTAATCATAAGGCGGTCTATCTGAAGTAGTGGTTAAATCCGATGGACAACAGCTCCTTGAATTGCAAGTGTTGCGGCTCGCTGCTCTTGACCGTGGAGTCGAAGCGCGGATGCAGCGTGAGGTGCGTGGACAGAAAGCGGTTGATAATAAAATCGACATCAATCTGCCAGTCGAACTCCACCTGGCGGTAGTTGGTATATAAGTAGAGCAGGGTGTAAAGTTCAATCTCTCGCAGCGGTTTGTACTTGGCCTCGATACGAATCGAACTACCGAACTCGGAAAGTGTCTTCTGCCCTTTGTCGATACCGAACGATGTGACATCCACGCGGTTGGAATCGCTGACAGCGGCATGAACGAGCTTGTAGGTAGCCGGCGAGAAGTTGACCGTCACCCATTCTACGGGTTTGTAATCCACACCTATACCCATATTGAAACGGATAGGTGTCATGAAACTTGATTTGAGTTGCTTGCTGTTGGCCTTGTACGAGGGTAGGAACGTGGTCTGCAACTCGGTGGAGGCGGATACCAGCAACTTGTCTTTGTAAATCTGATAGCCGGCCTTTGAATATATCTTGAACAAGTCGTCGGTGACGTTCACCTTGTGTATGGAGTCGGTTTTGCCTGTAGTGGACAGACCCATGCGCCACTCGCCCGTATTCTCCCACACGAATTTATCCTTCTTGTACGTGATGTTTCCCTTGAGCAAGGCGAGCATAGCCAGACTGGAGTTGCCGCCCTTGTACCAGTTCGGAGAGATATAGTTCTGCGTGAACTGAACCATGGTACGTGCCTCCTTGAACCAGGGCGAATACTGTTGGCGGATGGCTCGCAGGATGTCCTCTCTGTCCTGCTCCTCGTCGCGGAAGATATGTTTCTCGACGCGTATATCCTGAATCTCAGTCTGTACGCCAATCTCTTGTGCCAAACGTTGTGTTTCGAAGCGGATGGAGTCGATGCGCAGGGAGTCGCGAATAAGTGAGTCGCGCTGCAGTTGTTCCTGCAAAGCAATCATCCGCTCGATATCTGCCGAGTCTGCCAATTCACGGCTTTGTTGCGCAACCAGGTCAAGCAGAAAAGCATCGCTTATATCCACGGTCTGCTGCGCCTCTTGCAGCTTGAGCGTATCGGCATACTGATGCACCACGACAAGGGTATCTTCTGCCCAAACACCGAGTGCCAGGCAACACAAAACCAAACAATATATATATCGCTTGATCACTTTCTTTTCTCTGACTTCTGACTTCTGATTTCTGATTTCTGATTTCTGATTTCTGCCGGCTCTTCCGCTGTGTCAGGATTCATCGGCCGCTTATATGCCCGTACCACGAGCCATGCAGCCAGCGCGATGAACGGGATACTCAATAGCTGACCCATATTCAGCAGATGACCTGCTTCGAACAGCTCCTGATCGTTCTTGATGAACTCGAGCAGGAAGCGCGTAACGAACACGATGAGTAGGAACGTGCCGAGCAGCAGTCCCTCACGCCGGTATGCTTTGCCGTAGCGGTACATACATTTCGTGACAATAAGTGCTACGATGCAGTAGAGCATCTCATAAATCTGCGTAGGGTGGCAGGGTACTGTCTGCCCGTCACGCACGAAGATGAATCCCCAAGGCAGATCGGTCGGAGCGCCGTAGATCTCGCTGTTCATCAGGTTACCCAGACGGATAAGCGTTGCTGTGACGCCTACGCCGATGCACAGCCTGTCGAGAATCCAGATCATAGAGGTGTGGAACTTAGGCACTTTCGAGAAGTGTTTCCTGTTCAGCAGCCACGCCGCAATGAACAGACCTATCGCGCCGCCGTGCGAGGACAAACCGCCTTCCCAGATCTTGAGCAGATAGAACGGGTGCTCGATGTACGGGTTACGGTACTTGATTGTCCAACCGAAGATCTGCACTGGCTCGGTGCTTATGTTCATCGCCTTGCAGTAGTTGGCCATCCATGGGATAGTGACATCGTGCCACTCGTAGAACCAGCAGTGACCGATACGCGCACCAATAATCACACCCAGTGCCATCCACAGGAAGATCTTGTCTGCCCACTCATCAGGGCAGTTCTCGTGCTTGTACAGCTTGACCTGTATCAGGTAGCACAAGTATATTCCAATCGCCCAAAGCAAACCGTACCAACGAATTTCCAGACTGCCCAGATGCAGCAGAACGGGGTCAACATTCCATGTGATATAGAGTAAATCTTGCATGCCGAATAAATGTTGTCTATAATTTAATAAAGCGACGCGCTGTATTTGCACGTCGCTTGTTGTGGAGCATAGCGGACTCGAACCGCTTACCTCAACACTGCCAGTGTTGCGCTCTACCAGATGAGCTAATACCCCGTCGGGATAGCGAGATTCGAACTCACGACCTCCTGCTCCCAAAGCAGGCATTCTAACCGGGCTGAACTATATCCCGCCTCGCGTTCGGCTCTCTACATTTTCCGATTGCGCTAAAGCGAATGCAAAAGTACTACAATTATTTCATAAATGCAAAAAAACAGGTACGTTTGACTACCAATTTGTATAAAATTTCTACAAATTGCATTCTTGAGTTACTTTTTAGCCCTTAAAATTTGCAAATGTCATTTTTTTTTCGTACCTTTGCAACATAAATTGTAAATAGGTTATGGCAGACGACAAGAAGATCATCTTTTCGATGGTAGGTGTGAGCAAAAGCTTCTCACCTCAAAAAAAAGTATTGAACAATATCTATCTGAGTTTCTTTTATGGTGCTAAGATAGGCATTATCGGTTTGAACGGCGCTGGTAAATCCACGCTGCTGAAGATTATAGCCGGCATTGATAAGAATTATCAGGGAGAAGTGGTTTTCTCGCCCGGTTATTCGGTTGGATATCTGGAGCAGGATCCTCAGCTCGACCCGACGAAGACTGTTCGCGAGTGCGTGCAGGAAGGGGTGCAGCCGATCATGGATATGCTCCGCGAGTTTGATGAGATCAACATGGCTTTTGCCGAGCCGGACGCCGATTTCGACAAGCTTATGGCGCGTCAAGCAGAGCTCCAGGACAAGCTCGATGCAGCCGATGCCTGGAATATTGACCAGAAGCTCGACCGCGCGATGGATGCATTGCGATGCCCCGATGATGACGAAAATGTGCAACACCTGTCGGGAGGTGAGCGTCGCCGCGTAGCGTTGTGTCGCTTACTGTTGCAACAACCGGATGTACTGTTGCTCGACGAGCCTACCAACCACCTGGATGCCGAGAGCATCGATTGGCTGGAGCAACACTTGCACCAGTACCCGGGCACGGTGATCTGCATCACGCACGACCGTTACTTCCTGGATAATGTGGCAGGATGGATTCTTGAACTTGACCGTGGTGAGGGTATACCCTGGAAGGGTAACTACTCTTCATGGCTCGAGCAAAAGACCACCCGCATGGCAATGGAGGAGAAGCAGGCAAGCAAACGCCGCAAGACGCTCGAACGCGAGCTGGAGTGGGTAAGAATGGCACCGAAAGCACGTCAGGCCAAGTCCAAAGCCCGTCTGGGGGCATACGACCGAATGCTCAACGAGGAACAGAAAGAACGCGAGGAGAAGTTGGAGATCTTTATCCCCAATGGTCCGCGTTTGGGCAACAAGGTCATCAACGCAGAGGGAGTCAGCAAAGCTTTTGGCGACAAACTGCTCATGGAGGATCTGAACTTCATGCTGCCGCCTAACGGCATTGTGGGAATCATTGGTCCGAACGGCGCGGGTAAGACAACCCTGTTCCGTATGATCATGGGTATGGAGAAAGCCGACAAGGGAACATTCTCGGTAGGCGAAACGGTAAAAGTAGGCTATGTGGATCAGGTACACTCGAACATCGACCCCGAGAAAACCGTGTATGAGACCATTGCCAACGGCACGGAGTTCATCCGCGTGGGCGGACGTGAGGTCAATGCGCGCGCGTACCTAAGCCGCTTTAACTTCACAGGCGCAGATCAGGAAAAGAAGTGCGGCGTACTGTCAGGCGGCGAGCGTAACCGCTTGCACCTGGCGCTGACGTTGAAGAGTGAAGCGAACGTGCTATTGCTCGACGAGCCGACCAACGATATTGATGTCAATACCTTGCGAGCGCTGGAGGAAGGCTTGGAGAACTTTGCAGGCTGTGCGGTGGTTATCAGCCACGACCGCTGGTTCCTGGATCGTATATGCACCCATATCCTTGCTTTCGAGGGCGATAGCAAGGTCTATTGGTTCGAGGGTGACTACAGCGACTACGAAGCCAACAAACGTCTGCGCCTCGGCGAAGATGCCCTTACCCCCAAGCGAATCCGCTACAAGAAACTGGTGTAAGCTTGTACGATTGGACAAAAAAATAAGAGAGTGCCGTCGCACTCTCTTATTTTATGCACGCGTGCGCGTACATTAAATTTTTTACTGGAATGAAGCACGGTTATCTACGATATCAGCTTTATCCTCCAGGTTGTTGATGAGCTGATAGGGCAGTGAGTAACTGGTGCGTGCGTTCAAGTTGGCGATCTCAGCCTTGTAGTCGATCTCGGCATCCGTGCGCTCTACAGCACCCGGAACGAGCACGTATACACCCTGGTTGCCCTTGACGGGTTTCGACATTTCGCCGGCAGCGGTAGCAAAAGCAGTACCGATAGCAGCAGGCTCCATGCCTTCCGTACCGAAGCGATAGGCATCTTCTTTCAGTTCGTCGATATGACGTACCTCAACACCCATCTTCTCGGCAGCCTCTTGCAGCGAAGCAACTTTGCCCAACTCCTTGATGATATACTCGGCTTTCTTGCGGTTAACAGCCTCGTAACGCAGTGTAGCCTGTACCTCTTCGAAGTCGCGGTACTCGCCGTCATGGCAAGCTGTCAGCACGGCTACGATGTACTTGTCACCACACTCAAATACGTCACTAACCTGACCTTCCTTGGCGTTGAATGCCCAACGAACAATACCGCGGCTCGACTTGAGGTCAGCCACCTTGTTGCCCATCTTCTGCAGGTTGTTGGCGGTTTCTACCTCCAGCTTGGCCTCCTCGGCTGCAGCACGGAATGCTTCCTCGTTCTGGTTGTTAACCACGAACTGGTTAGCCTGGTTGTAGATAGCGGCGTAGGTCTTGCTCGAAGGAGTAACCTCACGCTCCATGATAGCCACTTTTACCTTCGGCGTAGCCTTGGTAAGGTCGGTGATCTCGAACGTGCGGTCTTCCACGCCCATCGTTACAGTAAAGCGAGTACCTTTCTTGCCTGCAAATGCCGGCTCGGCAATGTTCTTCGGCAGATCGTTCTCGGTCAGCCAGCCATAGTCCTGATCTTCCTCGCCCTCCTGGGTAGCAATACCCTTGAGTTGTACGGAGTCAGGTGTGCTGTAACCGCAATCCATCAGTCGAGCCATGCGGAACGTACGGCTTGCTTCGTCGTAGCTCAGCGGCAGGAAGTCGCCTTTCTTTGCGCCCTTGGCGAAAGCAAAGTCCTTGTAAGCTGCGGGAATAGTAGCCTCGGAATAGTTGCGACCGTCGTACATAACGTCGCTGTTGCTATTTACAACTACAGCCACTTCCTCGGTCGTGCGGAACTCTTCCTCGATAGCCTGCATCGCTTTGTCAGCCAACTCGTAGTCAGCCTCGCTCGGAACGATCGGGAAGGCTACGTAAGCGATATCGCGGTTAGGAGTCTGCTTGTACATCGGCTTGCGCTCCTCATAGATCTTGCGGATATCATTGGTGCTCACTTTTACCAGCGAGTCAGCCACGGTGTAGTAGGGCTTCATTGCATAATCCACGCTAACCTTGGTCTGCTTGGCCTGAGCGGCATACTTGGCGTCAAGGTTATTGGCGGTTACAAGGTGCTGAAGCACACCTACATACTTCTCTTGCATAGCCGTCAAGCGAACAGCGTTCTCCCAGTACATCCAATAGTTCTTGGCTTGCTTGAGGTTAGCTGCCTGCTCGGGGTTCTCTACCTCCATCTCGATGGATTGCAGGAAGTTGAGCAGATATGCGCGGTTGAATTGTCCGTTCTGGTCAGCGAACATACGGCGCGAAGTGATGAGCTGATGAGGATGAGTGCCGGCGCAGAGCTCGTACAACTCGTCAGACGTGATATCCATACCGATCAGCTTGCCTTGTGCCTGCAGGGTGTACTTGGCCACCAGCATCTGCCACACCTGGTTGCGGATCTGAGCGTGCATATCCTCGTCGAAGTCCGTACGACCCGACTCAATCTTGTACACTTCTGTCAGTTGTTCTACTGCACTTTCGTACTCGGTGTAATGAATCTTTTGTCCTTCAATCTCTCCAATATACTCGCGACTCTTGTTGAAATACGAGCTACTGGAGTTAAGGACATCTCCAAGAATAAAAGCAAGCATAGCCAAACCTACTATCACCAGCAGGAATACGCCATGGTTGCGAATACGTTGTAATGTTGCCATATTGTTAATTTAGTTTATATTTTTTCGTTTTGTATGGGGTCCCCGAAAGCTATCGTAGATAGGTTTTGGGGAGAGCGAAGGCACACGTCGCTTTTATTGCGCACAGCGCAATCCGTGCGACTGTGTAGCCGAACGCGAAAAACGGCTGCAAAGTTACAAAAAATTTTTGATATTTGCAAATATTTTGCCGATTTTTTTTACAATCGTATAGCGTAGTTGCATTTTCAGCCTATAACGAGCCCGTTTTTGCCCTATACAATCAAGGCGGGTTGCAGTTTCTCGCGTATCTTTATATAGATGGTATTGCCCTTCCCGGCTTCGGATGTGATCACATAACCCATACCTATACCTACCTTGCGATTAGGCAGCATGATGCCTGATGTGACGTGACCGATCTTCATACCTTCAGCATTGCAGATGTCGTAGCCGTTGCGCGGAATAGCACGTTCTACGCACTCAAAATGCACCAGTTTGCGTTTCACGCCTTCGGCTTTCTGCTTGCGTAGGAAGTCGCGGTCAATGAAGTCCTTGGCATCCAGTTTGGTGATCCAGCCGAGTCCGGCCTCAAGGGGTGATGTCGTATCGTCGATATCGTGACCATACAGGCAGTACCATTTCTCCAGGCGCAACGAGTCGCGTGCTCCCAGACCGATTGGAGCTACGCCGAAAGGCTTGCCTACTTCAAAGATGGCATTCCACACCTGCATGGCATATTCCTTCGGGAAGTACAACTCAAATCCTCCTGCGCCCGTGTAGCCGGTGTTACTGAGCAGCACGCCTTGCACGCCGGCAAACGACCACTCGCGGAACGAATAGTAGGGTATAGCACTCAGGTCGGCATCGGTCAGCAGTTGCAGCATCTCCGTGGCTTTCGGACCTTGTACGGCAAGCTGAGCGTATTTGTCCGAAGCGTTTTCCAGACTTACGCCAAACGTGTTGTGCTCGTTCACCCAATTCCAGTCTTTATCGATATTACCGGCATTGACAACCATCAGGTACTTTGTGGTGGAGTATTTGTAGATGATCAGGTCATCCACTATGCCGCCCTGACCGTTGGGCATGCAGGTGTATTGGGCTTTGCCGGCTTCGAGTTTGCTCACATCGTTCGTGGTGATGTACTGCAGGAAGTCCAGAGCCTTATCACCTTTTACCCAGAACTCGCCCATGTGGCTCACGTCGAATACGCCTACGCCTTCACGAACGATCATATGTTCCTGGTTGATGCCTGTCGGGTATTGGATAGGCATATTGAATCCGGCAAATTCTGCCATCTTGGCTCCGAGTGCAATATGCACGTCGGTATAAGGAGTTGTTTTCATGTATTATTTAGTTTTTAGTATTTCCAGTATTACGTTGATAGCTGCCTGCATGCTTTGTACGGGCAGGTACTCGAATCGGCTGTGGAAGTTCTCGCCTCCGGCAAAGATGTTCGGGCAGGGTAGTCCTTCGAACGAGAGCCGTGCACCGTCTGTGCCTCCGCGTATGGGTTTTACTATCGGAGTTACGCCCACCGCTGTCATCGCATCTTTCGCTCTTTCCACCACATGCATCACTGGCTCAATCTTCTCACGCATGTTGTAGTATTGGTCGCGAAGACTGATTTCAACAGTCCCGTCACCGTATTCGCGATTCACTTTGCGCACCAGATGTTCCAGTTC
>Ga0310696_10002497_pt1 | contig 24225 bp, 18 predicted proteins | sample AusTroGonzalo_MG_4_FD_203885 | JGI IMG/M metagenome (GOLD analysis project Ga0310696, IMG submission 203885) | Bovine rumen microbial communities from tropical cattle in Woodstock, Queensland, Australia - Gonzalo_02 (v2) (version 2) | ecosystem: Host-associated > Mammals > Digestive system >...
ATACTGGCGTATGCATTACATGTGCCGCCCGTCATCGCAGTCATAGCAGCGATCGTAGGACCTATCGCATTGTTCATAGTCTTTGCATTGTTTACTGAACAAATAACGAAGAAAAATAAATAGAAAGGAAAGATTAAGAAATGGTAGAAGCTATTAGTGTAATCAAGTACGAAGGCAGTAATGAAGTCCTGGTACACAAGCACGAGAAAGAAGACTTTACCATCGGCTCACAGCTCATAGTTCATGAGACACAGGAAGCTCTGTTCTTCCGTGACGGTAAGGTTTTCGACCAGTTTACGGCCGGCAGACACACGCTTGTTACGAACAACATTCCTAAGGTTCGTGACTACATGAAGCTCGGCACCGGCGGAGTCAATGTCTTCCACTGTGAAGTTTACTTCATCAACATGATCACCCAGATGGGTATCAGATGGGGTACTGACAGCAAGGTAAGACTCTTCGATCCCGCATCCGGACTTCACGTTGAGATCGGCGCATCCGGTAACTTCAACATGAAGGTTACTGATGCAAGAAAGCTTGTTCTTAAGCTCGTCGGCACAACCGAGGGACTCATTCAGAGCGAAGCAGTCGGTGACGGTCTGTCATACGGCAACGGCATGTTCAGAGCTTTGATCATCAACAAGGTCAAGGCAAACCTCGCACGCATCATTAAGGAACAGAGCATCAACATCCTTGAGATCGATGCTTACCTCGACGTATTGTCATCAGCATTGATGAACGACATCAATGCGACACTCGACGAGTATGGTCTCAATATGCCTGAGTTCTACGTAACAACGATCCAGACACCTGACGACGATCCGAACTATGTGCGCCTTAAGCAGCAGTTCGCTGACAAGACATTGAAGGTTCGTGAAGAGGAAGTCAGAAAGGCTGAGGCAGAAGCTGCACAGCAGAGAAAGATCGTTGAGGCTCAGACTGAAGCACAGCTCAAGGCTGTAAGCGCTCAGGGAGAGGCAGACGCACTCCTCATCAAGGCTAAGGCTGAAGCAGATGCATACAAGATGCAGGCTGAGGCAGAGGCTGCCGAGATGCAGATGAAGGGCTACACCTACAGAGACGAGACAGCACGTCAGGTCGGCATGGAAGCCATGCAGAACGGTATTACCGGCGGTGGCAACGGTGGCGGCGCTGCAGGCGGAATCGGCGATGTAGCAAGCCTCGGTGTAACACTCGGTGCCATGGGCGGCGTCATCAACATGACAAGAGATGCTATGGCTCCTATCATGGGTGAGTCTCAGAAGGTTGGCGAAGGCTTCGGCAACGTCATCTCCGGCGAGAACGGCCAGGCAGCTCCTGCTGCACCCGCTGCTCCTGCAGAAGGCGCCTGGAACTGCGCTAACTGCGGCAAGACAGGAATCACATCAAGATTCTGCCCTGACTGCGGAACCCCCAGAGCTCCTCAGGCATAATTCAAAAACTGATTGATCTAAGCTCCCGTGACCTCAGGTTGCGGGAGTTTTTTTATGCGCGAACGGCATTTTGTCTGAAAGATGAACCCATTGTGTTTACTGGGAGCCGGCTGAAATTTTAAACATTTTCGATAAAAGTGTTCGAAAACGAACCGAGATACTGAACTGTACCCTGATTGTAATTTCCTTATCACATAGCGTAACTATAATCGGCTTAATTAAGAAATTATAAGGAATAATTTCTGTGGATAAGAAGGAACTGAAAAATCTCAGCCGTAAGGAACTCGTTGATGTGGTTTATAACCTCATGGACGAGGAGAACAAAGGCCCGAAAAGAAAACCGCTTCCGAAAGAGGTAGCGGAAGAGCGCAAGCGGCTCAGAAAACGCGCCAGAAATACCAGACGTCTTATCACTGCACTTGGTGCACTCGTTGTTGTTGCGGCTATAGCGGTTCTTTTGTCCACATTTGTTTTCCCGGTCATACAGGTATCAGGCGACAGTATGGAACCTACTTTGTCCGATGGTGATGTTCTGGTACTTATCAATACGGACAACTATTCGAGCGGGCAGCTTTGCTGCATTGCCTGGCAGAATAAACTCCTGATAAAACGTGTAATTGCTTTGCCCGGAGATGTGGTAGATATCGACCAGTACGGAACGGTATCCGTAAACGGTGAGATCTTGGATGAACCATATGTCACGGACAAGAGCCTTGGTGAATGTGACCTTGATTTTCCATATCAGGTTCCGGAAGGAACGTTCTTTGTTATGGGCGACAGAAGAGCATCTTCAATCGACAGCAGAAGTTCAGCTGTCGGAAGCGTTGACGGTGATCAGATAGTCGGACGTGTACTTTTTAAGGTGTGGCCGTTGGGCAGCTGAGGCACTTATGAACAGACGCATTGAAGGCTACATCAGATGGCTTAACAGCATGAGGCAGTACAGAAGGAAGTCGGCAGCCTTCCTTATGGCCTGCTCACTGGTCGTGTCAGGTAATGTGTTCTGGTTCATGCGTGGTATCGGAACCGCAATGACGGACATTCCTGCATGCGGACAAGAAGAACATGAGCATACTGATGAGTGTTATGCGACGGAACTTGTCTGCGGTTTTGATGAAGACGTTGATCCTTCTATCCATGTACATACTGATGAGTGCTATGAGACAGTTTTGATATGCGGTAAGGATGAACATATTCACACAGATGAATGTTTCGCTTCGGGAAGCACTCATGAGACTCGTGCTGTCTGGGAAGCTACAGTACCTGAGCTTACAGGAAACGAACGTGAAGATCTGATAAATGTCGCCATGTCCCAGGTCGGATATTCAGAAGGCGGAGACAGTTACTCCAGATATGGTGATTGGTATGGTAATCCGAACGGCGAATGGAATGTCATGTTCGTCTCGTTCTGTCTTAACTATGCTGGAATTGATTCGGAGACTATACCTTACGGTTCGGGATGTTGGGCATGGCAGATCAAGCTCGAAGAAAATGAACTTCTGATAAAAGAAGATGTTTCTGCGGTATTGCCGGGCGACCTTATTCTGTTTGATTCTGACGGCGACGGTAAGTGCGACAGGACAGGCATAGTTATCGATGTTTCAGATGTAACGATCAACACGGTTGAAGGTGATATCGAAGGAGTTGTTGAGACAGGAACCTACCTGATATCAGACGCTTCCATTTACGGTTACGTCAAGACCGGTGAGGACATTGTTGTTCAGGATGAAGAAACAGAGACTGAGATTCCTGAAGAAGAGGAACCTGATGTCATCCCGGAAGAATTAATAGAGTACGTTGCTGAGACAGAGTCAGGCTTGATCGTTAATGTAAAGGCACCTGTTGGTGCTTTCCCTGAAGGAACGGTTATGAACGCCTGCGATGTTGCTGATGAAGAGATAATCTCACAGGCTGCAGAAACATTAGAAGATGATGTGGAGATCCAGGATGCTATAGCTGTAGATATTACTTTCGAAGACCCCGACGGAAACATCATTGAACCTCTTGAAGGATATTCGGTAAGCGTAAGTATCACGATTCCTGAAGAAAAGCGCCTTGAGGGTGATGAGTATCAGGTCTTCCACATCGATGATGAAGGCGTTGAGAATATTGCTGATGCCACGATCAATGATTCCGAAGTAGCTTTTACGACAGACGGTTTTTCCATCTATGTCATAACCGCAACAGGTCCGAGACAAAAGGACGAGATTCACGAAGGTTTCGTTCAATGGGGAATATACCCGGATAACGGACAATATGTCTCTAACAGATATGATTCTCCGTACGTCATGGAAGTCGGAGATACGATAATCCTCGAAGGCAGATCGATCTATGCACCGAGCCAGATAGACGGAGCCAATGATGTAGTCGGCATTAAGCAGGGGTCATCTTATGAGAGTGACGGTCAGGCTGAAGACGGTAGTTACTACTTCAGCAGACGTGAATTCGAAGCGCTGAAGCCCGGACGTGTCACGTTGCAGTTTAATACCTGCAGCGAGATGGGAACTGCAAATTTCTACATCGAAGTTGTACCTGCATATAATTACAATTCAGGCGGCGACGGTAAAGTATTCGACTTTACCTGGGACACAAGTCTGGCAAATTACAGAGATCCGAACAATCCGTATATTTTGTGTCCCGGTGATACTTTTAAGATTGCGGCAGATACCTCCTGGCCTGGAGGAAATTTCTTCTTCATCGACAGATGGGGTAACAGGATCTCATCAGAGCAGACGGGCTGTATATCTTATGGCGCAGTTGAATTCGACGGCAATATAGTCAGACAGACATTTTACGCAAATCAGAATTCATACGGTAATGTTTATGGTATCGCAGTATGGGTTGACGGTTATAACCAGAATGATCCGAATAACTGGCGCTACATGTATTTTGTCGTCAATGAAAAAGGCTCAACGATAGATCATGCCGATATCGAAGTTGCTGATGACGGAACATACACATCTTCACGTATCTACAACTCTGAAGGAAAGCTCTGGAAGACTGTAACAGAGGAGCGTTCTTTTGTCTGTGACGTCAATCAGTGCATTCTCTATGAGAGCAGTGATGACTCGGTTCCGGTTACGTTCTATCACGACGTTTATGATCCGGATTACAGGCTCGCTGTGTTAGACGGTGTCCACGGATTTGATCATGACGATTATTGGCAGGATCCGAATCTTCAGCCCGGAGATGCGCAATACGAACTAACATCCAAATACAGAGTTAATGAATACGGTGAGATGGAATGGACCGGCAAAAAATTCTACTACGATGATGTTGACCATGCCATGTTTGATGTTCAGCTTGAACTTCGTCCGATAAGCTCGAAAACATACTACTGGGAAAACAACCAATGGGTATTGGATGAATCCAAGAGCGTAACTTATTCAGAAGCGGAAAGTCAGGCAAACAAGACGCGTATTCCGAGCGCTATCTATTATCTCGACCGCAGAGCGGTAATAGACGCATATAACAAGTGCCCAAATCATTCGGGACTTGATTTTACTATTAGATCTTCTTCTGCGATCATTGCTTTTGAAGCCAATAAGGTATTCAACGGCGGCATCCTCACAGGTGATGATTTTACATTCGAGGTATATGATCCCGATACCGGCAATGTTATTTCACGTGCAACTAATGCGGCAGACGGAACAGTTAAGTTTGACAACATCCACTTTGAGCAGGAAGGCACATATAACTTTGTGATCAGAGAAGTTTCTGACAGTACACGTGACGATATTATTTTCGATACCACGGAATATACCATCACCATAATCGTTACCAAAAATGCCGACGGAGTACTTGAACCAAACTTTGCAAGCTCCATATATGACGATTTCTCCCAAGAACAGTATCTGTATGAATTCGTTAACTACAAACGATCTACCCAGTTTACCCTACCGGATACGGGCGGCACCGGAATTGCGCCGTACCTGATATCCGGTGTCGCCATAATAGCAGCGTCACTGATACTGATGATGCTCAGGCGGCGGAAGGAGGTCGACCTATGATATGACCTCACAACAAAAAAGTGTTCAAGAAAATTCAAATAAAGAAAGGAACAAAATTATGAGAAAGGCAATCAGAAAACTTGCTGCTGTCCTTATGGCAACAATGATGATCATGGTAGTCGGTATATCCTCATTTGCTGCGGATACATATACCATCACTATCAAGAAGTCAGATAAGGACACGGCCACACACACTTACACAGCTTACTGCGTATTTACGGGTGACAAGACACAGGATGCAAACGATCCTACAAAATACCTGCTTTCCAACATCGAGTGGGGTAACGGTGTAGATAGTGAATTCTTCGCTAAGCTCAAGGAGATCCCTGAGTTTGCAAACTGCACGACTGCAACAGATGCTGCAACTGTTCTTGAGACTTATGCTTCACCTGAAGAGTTTGCGGCTTTGGCTGCAGAGCATCTCGGTACCGCTGCCGGAACTTCCGGTGCAGTATCAACAGATACAGCTACGATTACAGTTGAAGGTTACGGTTACTATCTTATCGTAGATGAGATCGACCCTGTTAACGGTGCGGAAGGCGCTGTTTCACAGCACATGCTCAAAGTTGTCGACATGCATACTGAAGATGAGATAAGAGCAAAGGACGTCATTCCTTCGGTTAACAAGGTTATTGTTGAGAACAACACCAATGAAGTACAGGCCAACAATGCCAAGATCGGTGACAGCGTTCACTTCAGGATCAAGTCTACTGTTCCGGATCTTACGAATGCAGGATACGAACACTATTGGTTCGTGATAAACGATACACTGTGCAAAGGTTTTGACTTGGATTCGGATTCTATAGAAGTTAAGATCGGCACAAGACCCAATCAGAAGACACTTAACCCGGGCGAGTATGAAGTAACAACCAGCAATACTTCCGACGGAGAGACAAAGTTTGAAATCGAGATCAAGGATTTCATTTCTTATGCGACAAACCCGACTTATCTTAACAGTCCGATCACAATTGATTACTATGCAACGCTTAATTCTGAATGCGATATAACAGTTGCAGGCAATACCAATTCTGTTTATCTCACTTATTCGAATGATCCGAGCGCTGATTATTCAGGTGATTTTGACCCTAACGGTCCTGTAGGTAAGACACCTGAAGCTATTACAAAGACTTATACAACAGGTATCGTTGTAATTAAGATAGATACTAACGGCGACAGACTCCAGGGTGCTGAGTTCGAATTTGAATTGTCAGGAACAAGCATCAACGAGGTAGTAGTCCTCACCGAGAAGTATGTAGCAGATCCTAACGGCGAATACTACAAGCTTAAAGACGGTTCATTTACTAATGCTGATCCTGCTACAAATCCGTCGCTTGACTATGAATCTACGACAGATAAATACAGTCTTACTGTTGAAAGAGAAGTTAAGGACACATCGAGTTCTACCACGATTACAGCTACAACTGATGCACAGGGTTATGTCGCATTCGGCGGTCTTGGCATAGGTACTTTTACTGTCACAGAGAAACAGGCACCTCAGGGCTATAACCGTGATACAAGCTCTCATACGGTCGTTATAGGTACCAGCGGTGCTCCGACTCTCACAGATCCTAAGTGGACCTTCAACGGAGCAAACGGAACAGATCCTATCGAGGTCGTAATCACAAACGTTAAGACAACCAATCTCCCCGGTACGGGCGGAATGGGTACAACGATCATCTACATCGCAGGTGCAGTTCTCTTAGCTGCAGGTGCAGGTCTTTTCGTATTCAAGAAGAAGACGGGTGCAGAGAAAACTAAATAATTTGGAGACAAAGTGAAGAACCGGATCATTAGTATTCTGATAGGCATCTTTCTGGTAGCGGGTATAGGCCTGCTGCTCTATCCGACTATCGGCGAATACATCAATTCCAGGAAATCTTCACAGGCCATCTCCTTGTACAACGAGGTGTACCAAAACACCGAAAAGGATCTCAGGCAGAATATGCTCCTCGAAGCTGAGCAATATAACTCAAGACTCTGCGGAGCAACTGATCCTTTTATCAATACCACGTCGGTTCCGGGATATAACAAACTCCTGGATCTGACGGGCACAGGTATCATGGGTTACATAGATATCGATAAGATCGGTGTGGAACTGCCGATCTACCACGGAGTAGATAACGGAGTATTGCAGATCGGAATAGGTCATCTGGAGGGCAGCAGCCTTCCTGTCGGAGGCGAGAACACGCACTGTGTTCTCTCGGGCCACAGAGGACTTCCCAATGCTAAGCTCTTCACGGATCTTGATGAACTGAAGGTAGGAGATACTTTTACGATAACGGTCCTCGACCGGGTCATGACTTACGAGGTCGATCAGGTCAAGATCGTTCTGCCGGATGAGACGGATGATCTTCTTATCGAGCAGGGTAAAGACTACTGTACGCTTGTAACCTGTACACCTTACGGCATCAACACACACCGCCTTCTCGTACGTGGTGTCAGAGTAGACGGAGATGAACACAAAGCCCCGGGCATATTCGTGTCCAACGAGGCATTTAAGGTAGACACCATAATAGTATCCACGGCCATCGCGGTCCCGCTCTTCATACTGGTAGTGGTGATCACGATGTTAGTCACTAGGAGGCTTAACCGACATGAGAAGAATAAGAAAACTTAGTCTTATTCCGATACTGTTAATTACAGTATTCTTGTTCATGCCTGCGAGGGCTGCGCTTGGCTATGACCTTATGGATACTGACAGGGATAACAGTCTTACTGTTGAACTTACATCTTCTGATCCTGATACCCTCGCCGTAGAAGGTGCTGAGGTTACGATCTATCTTGTGGCTGAAGTGGATGAGACATCTTCTTCGTTGTCTTATAAGCTGACGGATGATTTTGCTTCATCAGGTATCAAGGTGAACGATAACATAACGCAGTCGATAATCGACACGGCAGCCGAATATGCTGCCGAAAACGGCCTGAAGGGAATAACGAAGACTTCTGATAAGAACGGAGTTGCTGTTTTCGACGGGCTTACCTGCGGTATTTATCTGGTGACTGAAACTGCAACACCGGAAGGATTTACATCTTTTGTTCCTTTTATGTATTTCCTTCCGTATTACAGCACCGATGACGGCGGCTGGGTCTATGACGCGGTTGCCGTACCTAAGATAGAATACTTAAAGCCCGTTGATGTCAGTATCAAAGTCGTGTGGAATGACGACGGCAAAGACAGACCGGATCATGTTATCGTGAACCTCGAGAACGAAGACGGAACTTATGACACAGTAAGACTTGACGACTCCAATAACTGGAAACATGTATGGACGGGACTTGATCCTACTAAGAAATGGAATGTCGTTGAGACCGATGTCCCGCCGGATTACAAAGTAACATATTCATCTGAAGGTTTGGATTTTGTTGTAACCAATACTAAAAAGCTTATTCAGACGGGCCAGACTAACTGGCCGATACCGGTTTTGATTCTTGCCGGTTCGTTCCTTGTCTGTGCAGGCGTGATCATAAGGGTCACAGGTAATCGCAAAGATGAAGAGTAAGCGGAAAGTTATCGGCAACACAGTAATTATCTCAGGGATCGTCCTGCTCTTATGCGCGGGCGGTCTCTTTGTGTATAACATGAATGCCAGCAATGAACAGGCAAGGGTAGCCGGCGATCTTGTAGCGCGTGTCAGGAATGAGATAGAGGCATCATCTGAGACAACTTATGTTGAAGATGAAGAACCCATAATGCAGGAAGTGTCAGAACAGCTTTCCTTTGCGCCTGTTGAGATCGACGGCTTATCTTACGACGGCTATCTGACGATACCATCGCTCGAATTGGAGATGGCTGTTTTCGATACCTGGAATGATGACCTTCTGCGCAAGTCTCTTTGCAGATATTACGGTTCACCTGCAACGGACGACTTCATTATCGCGGGGCACAACTACGCGAGCGGCTTCGGCAAACTTAAAGATATCAGTGTCGGTGATGAAGTTTACTTCACTGATATGAACGGCAATGTTATAAGGTACAAGGTAGAACTGATAGAGATAATAGGCGGAACAGATATCAGCCGAATGATCGAAAGCGACTGGGATCTGTCGTTATATACCTGTACTTACGGCGGCAGTGACAGACTGACTGTCCGGTGCAATAGCGAAGAGTGATAGGCATTTGCTATAATTTTATATAGTGGTTTTGGGTTTCATTTAACAGCGGGGATTTAAAATGGCGGGATTAAGAAGCTATTCTTGTTCAAAATGCGGCGGCATACTGAATGTTGACAGAGGTCAGGAACTTTACGAATGTCCTTTTTGCGGCACAGCGTTTGAGACGGTAGATTTCCACAGAAATGACTTCATGAATAAGGCTGACGATCTTTTGTTCCATGGTGATTTTCGAGGAGCAAAGGAAACGTATCAGGATCTGTTATTGAAGCAGCCGGGCGATTTTGATGCACTCTTAGGTCTTGTGCTTTGTGCCGGTCCCATTACATCGATAAGCAGACTCGAGAACCCGGTTAATCTCGGCAAGAGTGACTGCGCCGGAATGTTGAAGGTCCTTGAAGACAGCGCTTATAGCGAAGGCATAGGAGCTCCCTATTTTGCTAAGTTAAGAGAACTTATTCTGCAGGCTGAAGAACTGAAGAAGATCAGACAAAAGAGGCGCAAGCAGAGGCTGGCCTTCGACACACTCGCTACCGTAAACAAGATCCACCTCGATCAGCGCAAAAAATACGAACGCAGTTCACCGGTAAACACGGTCAAAAGAGTCCCTCAGGATAAAGAAACTGAAATTGTTTCTGAACAGACATATGCGAAGTTATATGCGGAACTTATTGATCTCTTTCCTGATAAGAATGAAGAACTTCTGCTCAGGCAGGGTTCGGACAAAAGCGCAATAACACGTGCCATCCTTGATGCTTCGAAGGTGATTAGCTGCAATAAATGCGGCGCTGAATTGGAGCTTGATGAGGAGAAGGGACTCTATGAATGCAGGCACTGCGGAATAGCATACGGCTATTCTCTTTTCTGCGGCGATCCAATTAAGAAAGCAAATACCAACGTTGAACGCGGAGAGTTTACTGAAGCGGATGAGAGATTTATTCATATGCTGATGGTAGATCCCAATAACTTTTTAGCGCTCCGCGGAAGAATTCTTTGTGCAGCCCAATGGACGGGCTTTGCTGAGCTTAAACTCGGGTACAAGATGACCGAGGAACGCTGGGACAGCATTATGGAACGGTTCAATGAAGCCAAGGAAATATCCGGTGAGCCGTCTTATTTCATAGTGCTCGGCAAGCTCCTTGAGATCGTTAAGAGAAACTACGAGAATTCACTTAAGCGCAACAGCGATGACTTCAACCAGGCTGAAGTCGAGAAAGAAGCCCTTGCCATCAGCAGTGAATACAATGAAGTTTTTCACCGCTTTATTCGCAAGGATATCAAAATGCAGTTGAAGTACTCCAAGTGAGTTTAAGCGCTCTTCTTAGCTGAACGGTTGAATACCAATAACAGGCAGATAACCAGTGCGACGGCATAGAGAACTCCTGCCGTGATGATTATGTACTGATAATTGTTGTCTGACTTGCTGAGGATGACTTCGGAGAGATTGTTTCCCGTAAGTCCTGCGATAGCCCATGCCGAGAGTGTAAGTCCGTGGATCTTCGAGATGTTCTTCATGCCGAATCTTGATTCGAGCAGTGCCGGCAGTGTTGAGAAACCGCCGCCGTATCCCAGGTTGACGACCATCAGCAATATGATGACCAGTACGCCGTTGATGAATCCGAATGACAGACCGCAGACGACGATGCAGGATATGAAGATTATCACGTAGATAAGGCTTCTGTCCTTGAGCTTATCTGAGATCGTGGAATAACCGATACGTCCCAAAGCGTTGCAGATGGCGGTAACGGAAGGAATAACGCTGATGATGACTGCAAGTGAAGCAAGACCTGCAAATCTTGTGTTGAGGAACTGCTTCTCATATGTGATGAGCATCAGGCCGCAGTGGATGTTGATGTAGAAGATGAGCCAGATGCCTACGAATGTCTTGTTCTTCAAGATCGAATAACTGAAGTCGTTGTTGGTCTTTGCCTCGACCCAGTCAGAAGGCTTCTTGAGGAGCAGGTGGCCGATGAACATCATGATGAAGTAAATGATGCCGAGGATGATGAACATCCAGGAGATGCCGACCTTGTTCTGAAGGAACTCCATGATAGGAGTAGCGATAGCCTTAGCCAGGCCGAATCCCATGATGGAGATACCCGTAGCAAGTCCCTTGTGATCCTTGAACCAGAGCATCAGGGTCTTAACAGGTGTCAGGTAACCGACGCCCAAGCCTATGCCCATTATGCATCCGTAGAAGATATAGATGAGGACGAGGGCGAGAACTCCTGAGCAGAACCTGATTGTAAGACCGGTTCCGATCATGCCGACCGTAAAGCAGATAGCGGCGATAAGTGAAGACTTATGGATATTGAGCTCAACGAGCTTGCCCGCAAAGGCTGCCGACATACCGAGGAAGAAGATTGCAAGGCTGAATGCCCAGCCTACTGCAAAAGGAGTCATACCGATTGCTTCAGCAACAGCTTCCTTGAATGTGCTCCAGCAATAAACGGTGCCGATCGAACAGTGAATTAAAAGTGCCGGGATTGCAGATCTGATCCATTTCTCCATTGTCGGTTCCAACCTTCGATTTATTTGATGACCATAAAGGCAAACATAATATAAAGATACTATTACTTTCTCCAAAAACGCCTGTGCCCCTAATCGTGATTTTGCGGAAGTTTGGGACACAAATTTGGTCGGTTTGTGCCCCAATCTTCCTGTTTTCGAAAACTTGGGACATAAGTTAAGTGTATTTGTGTCCCAAATTGCGAAAATCGGGACATGTGGGACATAAACGGTCAGTTTTTGTGCCCCAAACGGTCGTTTTTTACTATTTGGGGCATCTCGGTCTTATCCTGAGGTTGGGGTATAATCAGAATGTACTTCTAATAAAAGGAGATAGACATATGCCCGGTTTTATAACACAGTTCGAGACGCCGACACCTGTCAAGTTCAAGGAAAATGATTGTGATACCGAATTTGAAGTAATTGTCAAAGGCGCTCTTTATATAAATAATTACGATGAATCAGCCTTCGGCGAGACTAAGAACGAGGCGATCGAGGCTATGAAGTCCTTGGCTGTCAGCAAGGTTGAAGAATGCCTTGCCCATTGGCACGAAGGCGACAAAGCTCTGTATTTTGACGGCCGGGATGATTTGGAACTCAGCCTGATCAACATGCTTAAGGAAAAGGGCATTGACGGTTCAGCCAGGATCGATGAACTGAAGATTTCTGATGAAGCAGATGCAGTTTATCAGGAACAGATAGTAAAGCCGTATTTTGAGTTTAAGCAGAAAAAGAGACAAGAAGAGATCGAGGCTGCAGAAGAGCCTCACGGACCGTTGATCCGCTTCAGTTACAATCTCTCTTCTCACGGCATGATGGCCGGAACGAATTCTGGTTCAGGCAGGGAGATCGAGTGGAAGAGAGACGGTTCGATCATATACACCTATTCTTCTTATGGCGGAGGAATGAATGTCAACAAACAATATAAGATCAAGCCCGAGATAGCTCAGAAAGTTATTGATCTCGTAGCAGAGAATAAATTGGCAGCCATTTCCAAACTTGAGATTGAGACTCCTGTCATGTTTGATAACTTCACCAGTTCTTCGATCGTAATGACATTTGACGACAGCGGCATAGGCGGCGAATCCGACAACATGTGCGACATTCAGTGCGGGCCTGCCGGCATGACATTTAGAAAATATGAGGATATGATCCGTGAACTGTTCGATGAGATAGAAGAATCCGGCGAATGCATCAAGGAAGATGTGCGTGAGACCAAGAACGGATTTATGGGAATGGGAATGCTCGGCATGATGGATAATGTTCCCAAACAGCCCACGGAAGAGCCTGTACATCTTATGGGACTGGTCGCCATGGATCCCGAAGCCGGCAAGAGAGAAGCCGCGTTAGAGAAATGGACCTGTAAATGCGGAACGGAAAACACGGGCAAGTTCTGCGCCAATTGCGGCGAGAAGAAACCGACAGGCTGGAAGTGTGAATGCGGAGCCGAGAATTTCGGCAAGTTCTGCGCCAACTGTGGAAGTCCCAAGCCTGACGGATGGGTCTGCGAATGCGGAACCGTGAATACCGGTAAGTTCTGTATGAATTGCGGTATGGCAAAGCCCGAATAAGGAGGAACACCATGAAGATCTATGACATCGCACAGGAAGTTTTCGGATGCAACGTTTATCCCGGTGATCCGTCACCGAAGAAGATCGTTCAGCTTAGGATCAGTAATGGTGACGTCTGCAATCTGACGGCATTTGAGATGTGTGCACACAACGGCACTCATGTCGATGCTCCCTACCACTTTCTCGACGGTGAAGAGACGATAGATCAGGTGCCTCTTGATAAGTTTATAGGATATGCGTATGTTGCTGAACATAATGGTGACATCGGCAGGGAGGACGCTCTTAGGATCCTTGATGAAGCTAAGGCTTGTAATCCTAAGGCAGCAGACATGATCCTCGTTAAAGGTGACTGCACGGTGACGACAGATGCTGCAGAAGTATTTGCTGATGCCAAGATCAAACTCTACGGCAACGAATCCCAGACTGTCGGTCCGCTGGATGCGCCAATGGCGGTTCACCTCATTATGCTGGGTGCGAAAATCGTCCTTCTGGAAGGCATAAGACTTGCTGAAGTTCCCGTGGGTTCATATCTTCTCAATGCTGCTCCGATTAATCTCGGAGGCTGTGACGGAGCTCCATGCAGGGCTGTCCTGATCGAATTGTAAAACGCAACTCACCACGCATAAACTGCAACTCGCCACAAAATACACAATTGATATAAATCAGTGATACTATCCCATTATCCGAGAATCTGAAAAGGAGATTTGTATGAAGAGGATAATAGGGATAGTACTTATCTGTGCTATGACAATGGGCGTTGTGACAGCCTGTGCTCCTACGATAGTTGTTCCTGAGACGGAACCGACGGAGACGACTGCAGAAGGCCCTGTACGCCCCCAGGATGACTACTACAGATACATCAACGGCGACGCACTTGCTAATGCGGAGTTTGAGTATGGTTCAAATTCGGCTGCAGATTCGTTCGATATTTCAATCGTTGATGATCAGGTGGAGAGCGTCATCAGGGATACTGTCGCAGGCACGGGATACGAGATCGGAAGCGAAGAATATGTGATCCAGACAGCGTATAACGCTTTCATGGAATATGATTTTAACAATGAACCTATTCCGGAAGATCTGGTGAAGTTATTTGATGACATCGATAACGCAAAGACGGTAGATGAGCTGCTTGCGATCGATGCGATGCTTGTAAGAGATTACTGCCTTGTCGGTATCTTCAATGCAACGATATCAGAAAACGGTTTCAGTTCCGATGAGAGGATCATTACGTTTAATCAGCGAACATCGTTGTTAGAAGCAAGCTTTAGCGATATGCGTGACGATAACTTTGCTACGGACCCCCTTGCAGAAAAGGGAAAGCAGCTTATGCAGGCGATGGGTTATGACTCGGAGACAGCTAAGGAATATGGAAAAGAGGTCGCGTTATTAGCCATTGAACTCTATGGTTCTACAGACCTTGAGGTTATGGATGCGCCTTGGCCGTACGAATATATGAGCATAGTCTCTGCAGACGAGATGAAAGATATATTCACGAACGTCGATGTGTCCGGGTATTTTAATACTATCGGTTTGGATCCTGCTTATTGTAAGGAGTTCTGTATTACGGACAGAGGACAGCTCGAGTGTCTGAACGGTATTCTGGTTGATGAAAACCTCGATGCTCTCAAGGTGTGGGAAATCGGGGAACTCGCTTCCAAGTATATGAGATTCCTTGCTCCTCACTATGCGGATTTCGCAGAATATGTTACTGACAGCTACGATACCATGGAGCAGCAGGCTCTCGACGAGATAAAAAAGGCGTTCTTTAAGGAGACAGATCCCATCTATGTAGAGCGTTATTATAGCCGGGAGATGGACGATGCTCTTATCTCGATGTGTGATGACATCAGAGAAGGCTACAGGGCATTGATCGGTAATGCTGATTGGCTTAGTGAAGAAACGAGACAAGGCCTTCTTGAGAAACTCGACAATATTGTTTATATAACCGGCATGGATCTTAAGAGACACGATCCTTCGAAGTATGCGGATCTTGGCGGTAACTACTATGAGATATTCCTTCAGTATCAGAGAATTGGTCAGGCTGATGCGATAGCAAGTTTGGGCGAACCGGTTGAACGCAAAGAAAACGGCATGCCCATGCAGATGGTCAACGCATGTTATGACCCCGGTGCCAACACGATCTGCATCACGGTAGCTATAACAAACAAGCCGTTCTTTGATGTTGATGCAGATTACTATACAAATCTCGGCGGCTTGGGATCAGTAATCGCTCACGAGATGGGACATGCGTTTGACAGCAACTGTATCGTTTTCGATATGAATGGTGATTATGATCCTTCGTGGATCGCTCCGGAAGACATGGAAACTCTGGTAGCAAGAAACGAGAAAGCTGTCAGATATTTTGAAGATAACTTCGTTGTATTCGGTGTTTACCATGTTGACGGTGAGCAGACGTTAGGCGAGAACTATGCCGACCTTGGCGGTATGGAATGCGTAACGTCACTTGCAAAGACAGATGAAGACCTGATAAAGATTTTCGAGAGCTACGCAACGATATGGTGCTGTAAGTCTGTGGATACCCAGGTCGTCAATCTGATCGCATACGATGAGCACAGCCCGGAGCTGATCAGGACTAATGCGATCCTGTCCACGTTGGACTGCTTCTATGAAGTCTATGATGTCAAGGAAGGTGACGGTATGTATATCGCGCCTGAGAATAGAATTTCCAGATGGTATTAAGGGGTGACAGAAGATGAATATTTTACTTAAGAATTTACTTAAAAATGTTTTCTGCAAGCCCTTCAGGACTTTGCTGGTAGTGTTCTCCATCTTTGTATGCTCTTTTTGTGCGATGCTGTGCTTTGATCTTGTTGCGTCGATCAAAGATGTCGTTGCCGATCTCTACGGGGAACTTATTCAAGGTGACATAATAGCGCTTGTTGATGAATACTCGGCAAAAGGCCTTCCGGACGGATTCCCGGAGGCAGATATCATGCTGGTCAATTCGAACAGTGAACAGCTTTATAAGGATATCCCCGGTGAATATGCTTTCGTAACTTCCGAGAATTTGAATATCTATGGTGTCGACGTTGAACAGGCAATCCACATGGAGCTTTTGGAACCTGACACTGCTTTGGATGATAACGAGGTACTGATAGGTTTTAAGTTCCACGATAGTTTCGGTTACGACGTCGGCGACAAGTTTATTGTGCACGACAGAGCCGGTGATGAGCATGAACTTACCGTAGTGGGAATCCTTCCCAAAGACACGACGAATCTTCTGCTTAGCGGAAATAAAGCTATAGTAAACATGAATACGGCAGATGTGCTCTCATGCGGCAGAGATGATGTCGGTGTTCTCATGATCGATATCTTAGACGACAGTCAGACTGCAGATGCGGCTAAGATGCTTGAGGATCATTATCCTGATGGCACAGTCGTTAATCTGTCTCTTTCCGAAGAAGATATGGAGAGTATAGACGAACTTGCTGCATTCCTTTATCTTCTCTTTGCGGTCACATTCCTTCTTGTAATCTTCGTGACTGCTTCTATATGCAACAGGATCGTCAGCGAGAGAATGTCTTTTATCGGAACACTGCGAAGCCTTGGTATGAGCACCGGAAGAACGGGTATCATTCTTCTTCTCGAGAATGTTTTCTACGCCGTCGTCGGCAGCATTCCTGCAGTGATTCTTTATTCGCTTATAAGAACACCTTTATTTGACCTCTTGTTCTATGCAACTGATGCAAATGGAAACCCGGTTCCTTATCATGTGCGTCCGATCTCTGTCTTCCTGATTGTCGGTGTTGTACTCGGTGCGGCTGTAATAGAATGCCTGATCCCTTTGAAGTCAATTTTAAAGGCACTCAATACATCCATTAGAGACATCATCTTTGATAACAGGGATACAGAGTACAAATACAGTAAATTCGGACTTGTTACAGGATTGGTTCTTTTAGCAGGAGCAATAGCAGCTTTCTTCTTCAGGAAGAGTCTGGCAGGAGCTACCGCATGTCTGCTTTGTACCGTTACGGCTTTGGCTTTCCTGTTCCCGTGGATATTCAAGGGAATCGTTACACTTATCAATAATGCTGCAACTAAGACGGGCAATGCAAAGTGGACTCTCGCATCAGTAGAAGCAATGTCCCGCAAGAGCACTGTCAGCAGCGGCGTTTTGTGTGTTACTGCAGCTGCAATGAGCCTTGTGGTTTTCAACTTTGCTCAGTCGACTATTGACATGATGGGCGGATACAATTACTCGAGTGATGTCATAATCACCTGCAACGACAAATTGAAGGCTTTCTCGTTTATCGACAAACTTGACGGTGTAACTGATACGGAAGCTGTCTACGAAAGACCCATGTATGTATACTTCAACGGCAATGAGAAAGAAGAATATGCTGATTTCTATGCTATGCCTGAAGGTGGCGAATTCAAATACTATGAATTCTTCGAAGGTATCCCTGATTCTCTGGAAGAAGGAAACATCATGGTAGATGACAGATATGCCGCTAAGAAGGGAATTAAAGTCGGTGACACCATAACGATCACTTACGATCCTGAAGGTGTTGTTCCGATCGAGAGAGAATATACGATTGCAGCTTTTTTCAAGGTAACTTCATTTGACGGTATGACCGGAACGTTCATCATGACAAAGAAGGAATTCAAAGAGATATTCAGAGATGAGATCGGATACTTCCTCGTTAAGTGTGATGATCCTGATTATGTTAAGAACATGATCGAAACATATGCGATTAGTTCCGGAATAAGCAATGTTTCTACCCTTGATGAATACGTAGAGGAGTTTGATAACAACTCGGCTCAGATTACGGCGATCATGTCTGTAATCATCACTATCGCGATCGGCATGACATTCATCGGTATGGCGAGCAACCAGCTTATCGGATTCGAAGGAAGAAAGAAGGAATGTGCCGTTATGCTCTCGACTGCAATGGGCAAGGGCAAGCTGTCCGGAATACTCTTCCTCGAGATGCTGATAACTTCACTTATCGCATCTCTAATGGGTACCGCAGTAGGTTTGTTCCTGACGAGAGTCATCGGAGCTGCAACTGATAATACTGAGGGACTCTTCCTGGTGATAAAAGCGGATCCTGTTAAGAGCATCCTGTTCTGCATCTTCCTTATCCTGATCTTTGCCGGAACAGTTCTGTTCCCTATAAAGAACCTGAGAAAGATGAAGATATCTGAACAGCTTAAGTACGAGTAATATAGCGGAGGAAATAGAAATGAATACAGTAATTGAAGTAAATAACGTCAGCAAGACATTCGGAAAGAATACGAATCTCAATCAGGTATTGGATAACGCCTGCATGTATGTTGCAGAAGGCGAATTCGTATCCCTCATGGGCGCATCGGGTTCCGGCAAGTCAACGTTGCTCTACCTCATCGGAGGACTCGACAGAGATTTCCAGGGCAATATATCTCTTTGCGGTCAGGACATCGGTTCACTCAAGGATAAGAAACTTTCTGATCTGCGCCTCAAGAATATCGGATTCGTATTCCAGTTCTATAATCTTGTAATGAATCTTACTGTTGAAGACAACATTCTTCTTCCGCAGACGATGAACGGAAAGACAAAGGCATCTCTTAAGGCAGAACTTGATGAGATCTTGGAACTCACGGGCCTTACGGAAAAGCGCAAGGCAATGCCTGCTACATTGTCAGGCGGCCAGCAGCAGAGAGTTGCTATCGCAAGAGCCGTCCTTGGCAATCCTGCCGTAATCCTTGCAGATGAGCCTACGGGTAACCTCGATGCGAAGTCATCAGTTGAGATCATGGAACTCTTCTCCAAGCTCAACAAGGAGAAGGGTATGACGATCCTTCAGGTAACTCACTCTGAGAGATGTGCCTCTTACGGCACGAGGATCGTAAAGCTCGAGAATGGAAAGACAGTAGGTTGAATGGTAAACTAGGGAAGCGCTGATTTATTCAGCGCTTTCCTTTATCGGCAAGATTATCGGAGGGGTTCATGAGGCTTGCTATTGTTGACGATGAGAGCGCATACAGAAGCCAGATCGCAGAGCAGATCGGGTCTGTTTACGGCCAGTCAGATGTAAGCTGCTACCTCTATGCAGACGGGAGCGAACTCATAAGGAGCTTCGAGAACGGATTCAAACTCGATGCTATTTTCCTTGATATCGAGATGAAGGATGTTGACGGCATGACCGCCGCCAAGAAGATCCGCGAGTTCTCCAAGGATATTCCGATCGTATTTCTGACCAGCCATACTGAAATGGCGATGGAAGGATATGAAGTTGATGCCTTCCGTTTTTTGAGCAAACCCGTTAATGAGATCAAGCTCAGGGAGACGCTTACCGATCTCGAAAAGAAGCTCAAGGTGGATGAGAAGATAGTCCTTCGCAAAGAAGGGGAAGAGATTGTCAATTCAGTCTCTGACCTTATATATGTTGAGGCAGCCAATAACTGTACGAGATTCTGTTTTCGAGGCGGCGGGGTAGAACTGAGAATGAAGTTTGCCGAAGCGCTTAAGATGGTCGATGAATTATCTCCGGATTTTGCAAAGATACACAGATCGTATTACATCAATCTGGCACACGTAAAAAAGCTCTCCTCTTCTGATGTGATAATGGATAACAAAGAAGTGCTGCCCGTTGCAAGGAGTGCGTCACAGGAAGCTAAGAAGAGACTCCTCGAATACATCAGGAGGAACGGCAGATGAAGATTGTGGTCAACAGTCTTATCGTGTTCCTCGTTATGCTGCCTTACTTCATCCAGGGCGCGCTTGCGACATTCATGGTCGACGGAGTCTTGAAGTATGAAGTTAAGCGCAAGCGCATCGTATATATTTCTCTTGCTCTGTTCGGAGCAACCTTCGGAGCAGTCGAAGCCCTTATCGGAGTTGCCAGAGAAAGCGACGTGGTTTTCATCGGAGAGCTTGAGTCGCTCCTGATATATGGTGTTATCGTCATTGTTCTTGCCATATTCATTAAGACCAAGTGGTGGAAAAAGATACTGGTCGCATTCTTCTCGGTTGAAATCCTTAGTTCGGTAGATTCAATATTCGGTGTTATAAGAGAACAGATATCGGATCAGGTATCTGATGCGATATTCAATCATTTTCCGGAGGCTACGAGCCTTATCAGTCTGCTGATAGTCATCTTTTCCAGCCTGATCTTCGAACTTTTGGAATTTGCATTTCTCGTACTTCTCAAACGTTTGAGAAGCAAGAACGATAACCAGCCTCTGCCCATACCCGTAATGCTGACGATAGCACTGCTGCTCAATGCATTTGTCACGATGTTTTCGGATGTTCTGGATGATCTGACCACTGTTGACGGCAAGAAAGTAATCACGCTCCTGTCAATGTTATTGACTCTTATGTTCCTTGCGCTCTACTTCTACATCAGGGTTACGCGCAAAGAACGTGATGACTTTAAGGACCTGAATCATGTTAACGAGGAACTGGTTGCATCCCAGGCGAAGTTCTTCGAGGCTAGCGCTAAATCCGATAATGAGATCCGCGCCATGCGTCACGACATGAGGAATAATATCCAGGTCTTAAAGCTCCTGCTCGAAAACGGTGAATACGACAAGATGGGTGAATACTTAGATGAGATGGGCGACAATCTCGTCAGTGCCGATATCAGTGCACACACAGGCGACACGATCGCAGATACCATCATCGCGGACAAGACCACACTTGCCCAGTCCCATAAGCTGACGCTGAAGAGCTCAGGCACGATTACCGGAATCGAGATATCGCCCGTTGATATGTGCAAGATCCTGGCCAATCTCCTGGACAATGCTATTGAAGCAGCTTCCGTTCCGGAACTTGCAGAACTCGACGATTCCCTGAGGACAATAGAACTGCAGTTCAGGAAGACTGATAACTTCTTCATGATCTCTGTAACGAATCCTTGTTTTGCAGCTCCGAAAATCGAAGACGGCAAGATCGCGACTTCCAAAGCTGACCGCAAGAATCACGGATTCGGAATTCACAATATCGAAACTGCGGCTGAAGGTTATGGAGGCGAACTCACTGTCAGCTGTGAGGAAAAACCTTACGGCAACCTGTTTAGGGCTGAAATACTTTTCCCCATTTCTTCTAATTCTTAAGGTTTTTTTCTCCATTTTATCTAATTAAATTGTTAAGCATTTATGATATGCTTTACCAAGTATAAGGGATATTAGGAGGCATCCATGGGCAGAAGACTCGCAATCATTTTGTTGATGATCGTTCTCGCGTTGTCTGTAACTGCGTGTGGTAGACCCAGAAAAGTCATGCCTATTGATATGGAGAAGGCTCAGATAGACCTCAGCGAGTACTGCAAAAGACTCCCCTCTGCACAGGACGTCGGACAGATGTATCTTTACGATGTCAATAGTGACGGTGTTGAAGAGTTATGCACTTCCGTCGATTTTGGTGTTGAGAATATCCGTACAGCCATTGTTGTTTACGATGTATATAACGGAATCTACTATACTTTGAGCAGTGAATACGTCAGCTACACTATTTCCCGTATTGACAGAGGACGTCTGATCGTTTACGAGGACGAAGAAATCAAGGGTACTATTGTAATTGAGGGCAAGTACCTGGTTTTCGTTGCTGACAAGAAATAATCATCACAATATTGATATAATTAGGCATATTATTTGAGCAGAGGTGGGATAATATGTTAGATATTCTATTGTTGTCAGCGCTCGTTAATAAAATTCGAAAGACTGCTCTTGAAAGAGGCAGAAGACCCGGCGGGTTTGTTGCTGTTGCAGTTGCTCTCTGGTGTCATCTTTATATTATCGGATTTGCGATTGGTGTTTATCTGGAGATGGGATACGGAACGATCTTGCCCATAGCCATACTTGTCGGCCTCGGTGCGCTCGCTTCTTTTCTCCTTGTACGCTTATTTCCTGTAGGCAAGTATATTCCGCCGAATAAGCGCACTATCATGGAATTTACCGAGAACTATGAACCTCTGAGCGTGCCGTGCAAAGTCACGGTAACCCGTGATAAGTCTTTTTACGGTGGCGCCGTAAGATATGAGGTCTTCTTGAATGATCTTTCTATGGGTGATGTAGCTAACGGTTACACTCTCTATTCGACAACTGACCAAAGACAGAATGTTATCTATTGCAAGGCGCCTGACGGAACTGAGTTCCCTCCGTTTGTATTTGAAGTTGCAGACGGCGGCAATGCTGACATTCATTTTGCTACAGGACAATTCCTTCCGAAGCGTTCAACCGGAATCGTTAATTTCGGCAAGAATGTTCATCTTAATCCCGCACTCGCTATTCCGAGACAGCAGGGTCCTTCAGCCTTCAGAAATATCTCAACTGAACCTGCTGTGTCGCCTTATGCTCCGCCTATGACACAGGCAGCGCCCGTTGTTCCTGTTGCAACAGCAATCACTGCATCACCTGTGACGGCTCCGGTTTCAGCCGGAATAATGTACTGTGAACAGTGCGGAACTGCGATTGAGATCGGATCGAAGTTCTGTGAAAACTGCGGGTCACCCGTATTGGATTAAGTAGTACATAATTAAACGGAAACAAATCACAAGAGAGGTAATCCCTATGATATGTCCTAATTGCGGAAACCAGGTAGAGGGCGGCCCGTTCTGCTCTTATTGCGGAACGAGACTTCCTGAAGCAGTTCCCGAAGCAGTAAACCAGCCCGTAGCAGCACCTGTTGTGGAACCTGCACCTGCTGTAGTACCCGAACCTGCACCTGTCGTTGCATCCGCTCCTGTTGCAGAGCCTGTTGTTGAGCAGGCACCGGTTGTTCCTGCGCCCGTTGCTGAACCGGCTCCTGTAGTTGAAACAACACCTGCAGCTCAGACACCTGCACCGGTTCCTGAGGCAAAACCAAAAAAGAAGAAGTCGGCTAAGCCGTTTATCATTATCGGTGCCATCGTCCTCGGCGTAATCATCCTCATCGGCGGCGGTATCGGTGCATTCTTCTTTATCCTGTCAAGCAAGTATAACCAGGGTTTGGAAGCCATAGATGACGGTAACTATGAGGAAGCACTAGAGACATTTACCAGTCTTAAGTCTTATCAGGATTCCGAGTATTGGGCTGAATATGCCCAGAAGGAATTGGACTACCAGACGATCGATGAACTCGTTGAGGCGAAGGATTATGATGCAGTTATCGAGATCTTAAGCGACCGTGCAGATTTCTTCGGAAAAGATGATAAGGGCAAGGATGCTAAGGCATTGCTTGAAGAATATGAGATAGTTAAGGCTGCTTTTGAGGACAAGGATGCAGGCCGCTATCAGGACGCTGCTGATAAGTTTGATTCTCTTGTTCTTCTTCATGACCAGTACAGATATGACGGTCTTATCTGCCAGGCATATGCTTATGAGGAAAAAGACGATTGGATGGAAGCACTGGTATTACTCTATGGTATCCAGATCGATGACCTCGAAATCGCATATCTTGAGAATCCTCAGGATTCTGAACAGCAATTTGTCAGTGATACCTATTATTTCTACGGAAATTTCGTTGAAGATCCTCAGGCAGTAGAAGACGTTATGAGACCCGAGGGCGAAGAAGAAACAGAACTGGTTGATTATGCTGTCAAGGGCCTCTGGTATATCTATGCTAATGATCTGTGGGCAAAATATAGTTTTGAAGAGGCTATCGAAGTCTTT